>ENA-OFCE01000404-OFCE01000404.1-metagenomes-genome-assembly--contig:-NODE-404-length-29271-cov-5.269133_pt1 | contig 29271 bp, 31 predicted proteins | sample MGYA00153388_OFCE01 | MGnify analysis MGYA00153388 | reverse complement strand
CTTTCGTCGCCAGATTGCCTTCGTCAAGTTCGTCGGGAACCACGCCGACTACGACAAGATCAATGCATTGACCGTCAACCTGTTCTGAAAGTGATTCTCATGGATATCCGCCCCATCCGGACCGACGCCGACCATGAAGCGGCCTTGCGCGAGATCGAAGCTTTGTGGGGCGCGGGCGAAGGCTCGGTCGAAGGCGACCGTCTTGAGGTCGTCGCCACAATGGTCGAAGTCTATGAGGACCGGCGCTGGCCGATCGACGAAATCGATCCGGTCGAAGCAATCGAAGTGGCGATGGCCTACGAAGGCCGCACCCGCGCCGATCTCGGTCGTTTGATCGGCGCCTCGCGCGCGACTGAAATCCTGCAACGCAAGCGCGCGCTTACGCTCCCCATGATCCGCAAGATCGCCGGCGCCTGGCACGTGCCGGAGCGGCTTCTGGTGAAGGAATACGAACTGGCGAAGACGGTTGATCACCAATAATCGCGACCCAATGCCAAGACTCGTGCAGCGATGCGGGAACCGCGATCGAGCCTCCAATCCCGTCGTTCCGGCGTCCCTTAAGATCAATTGTTTGCGCGAACCCACGCTACCCCACCCAAATCCCGACCAGCGCCGCCACCGCCACCAGCAGCAGAAACGCATTCATCGGCAACAGCACCATGCGCGGCACCGGCCTGACGTCGGTGACCGGCGGCGGGACGGGTTGCCATAGGTGGCGCCAGACGGCCGCCACCACGCAGAAACCCGCGAAGACGACCAGCACCGATGCCGTCGCCTTGGCCAGCCACAGCGGCACAATATCCTGCAGCAGCGCCCGAGCGCCGATCCCGCTCGCCAGCGCGGCAAGCGCGGTGCGGACCCAGGCGGCATAGGTGCGCTCGGCCGCCAGCAGGGTTCGGTCAGCGGCGAGCTGGACCTGGCTGTTGGTGTCGGCGCTGACCTGGCGCGTGCTTCGCTCGACCTGCTTGCCGCTCTCGGCCAGCGTGGTCGCGGCCTGCGCGGCCTCGACGGCGGCGGGCTTGATCGCAGCGGGCTTGTTGGGAAGATCGTTCATGACGTCATAACGGTGAGGCAACGAAGTGGGTCCGAAGTCCCGTCACTTTTCGCTTTCAATGTTGGATTTCATTTGCTTGGCTCGGCTCAGCTTCTTTCAAACGTCGATCAAACCTTGGAGCACGCGCGACAGGAATACGGCGCAAACGAAGGCGCTTGGTCATCGTGAACATTTGTGAACATTCGCGGGATCGAGGGGGTCGCCGGAACCACCGCCCGCGCCGCGCGCTTGATCAGGCAAATCCCTTTTTCGGAGAGATCATCGATGTCCGTCGCCCGTACCGCCACCCTCCACCGCATGGTCCTGCCCGAGCACACGTGCCCGCATGGTGTTCATGCCAAGGAAATGCTCGAGGCTGCGGGCTACAAGGTCGATGACCAGCCGCTCACCACCCGCGAGGAAGTCGATGCCTTCAAGGAGAAGGAGGGCGTCGCCACGACCCCGGTAACGTTCATCGACGGCGAGCGTTACCCTACCTCGGAAGCACTTGCCGAATATCTCGAGACCGCGCCGACCGAATAGTCCCGGCCCCGCATTCCAACCAAAGGAAAACCTTATGCCTTATGCCAACGCCAAAGACGGCAGCGACCTTTATTATAAGGATTGGGGCACCCACAAACCCGTCGTTCTGCTGCACGGCTGGCCGCTGACCGGCGACACGTTCGACGACATGGCGATCGCGCTCGCCGACAAGGGCTATCGCGCCATCGTTCCCGACCGCCGCGGCTTCGGCCGCTCGGACCAGCCGTGGACCGGCAACGATTATGATACCTACGCCGATGACGTCGCCGCGATTCTCGCCGACGCCAAGATCACCGATCCGGTCGCGCTGGTCGGTTTCTCCATGGGTGGCGGCGAAGTTGCCCGCTTCCAGACCAAGTTCCCCGGCCGCACCTCGGCTGCGGTGCTGATCTCCTCGGTCGTCCCCTACATGCTCAAGACCGACGACAATCCCGACGGAGTTCCGCAGGCCACCTTCGACGAGATGACGGCGGGCATGAAAAAGGATCGCGAGCATTTCTTCACCGGCTTCTTCAAGGATTTCTACGGTGTCGGCGCGCTCAGTTCGCCGGTCAGTGACGAAGTTCTGATGAACAGCTGGCGGCAGACCATGCTGTCGGGGACCAAGAACATGCTCGACGCGGCCAAGGCGTTCGGGACGACCGATTTCCGCCCCGACCTCGCCAGCTTCAAGTCGCCGACGCTGGTGATCCACGGTACCGCCGACAAGACGGTGCCGATCGACCCCACGGGGCGGGTCGTCGCGGCCAAGGTCGCGGGCGCCAAGCTGATCGAATATGACGGCAGCGCCCACGGCCTGTTCGCCACCGACAAGGACCGGCTGATCGCCGACGTCACTGCCTTCCTCGACGCCAGCCTCGGCGGTGCCGACACCCGCAGCGCGATTCCGCTCAAGCAGGAAGTCTGAACCTTTAGCCTCGCCGTCCGTCCTTCGGGGTGGGCGGCGTCAGCTTTTCGTGCAGGTCATTTCCGCCTTGCCCGGGATGGTCAGCGTGGCCTCGCCACCATGCTCCCAGAAGCTCCATTCCTCGCCGTTCCAGCGCCCGACATAGCGCGCACCCGACGCCGCTTCGGCATGGTCGAGCGCCACCGTCTGGCCATTCGATTCGACCGCCACCGCGCCCGGATCGCTATTGATGAACGTCACCGCCAGCGGCTTGCCCAACCCCTTGCACGCAAAGCCAACCGGCCCGACCGAAATCCCCGCCGCATCGCCCGGCATCACGCTCCGCAAATGGTGGATCCGCAGCGCCGCATTGGCCATAACGCACAACCGCAGCTCATCGGCCTTGCCGCATGCGTCGCGCTCCCTGGCCCAGTCCGCCTGTCCCGCCGCATCGCCCGCCCCGAGCCGCGTCGCCTCGCGGTCCATTGCTGCGAGATTGGCGTCGGCACAGATCAATTCCTGCGCCTGCCCCCGCGCCGCATCGCAATCGAAACTGGCAGTGATCTTGCGCCCGGCTTTCGTCTCGATCGGCGCCGCGCTTGGCTTCGCGGCGACACGATTGTCTGCCACCTGCTGGTCGCACGCCGAAAGCGCCAGTGTCGTAAGCAAGAGTTTGAAGATCAGGCGCATCGGTCCCTCCCGTTCAGCGGTTGGGTGATACATCAATTGTCGTCCACGCACCGCGCTTTTGTGACAAGGCGCGAATATGTGGTTCAGCGCCGTGCCGCTTTATCGCGATCGCTCGCCGCCAAGACCAGCAGCATGACAATCAACGCGACGCTATATTCCATTCCCCCGACGCCATGCTCGCCGACAAACCAGCCGAGCTTGATGTGGATGAGAAAAATTCCGACGCTTGCAATCACCAGTAACGGGATGATTGCAAAACGCACATAACGATTGAGCAGGATCAACGTCCCGCATCCGAGTTCGGCAAGCGTGATCGCCCAGACCCAGATAACGCCATGAGGAAACCCGTGCGTTTCCATGAATTGTCCAAACCGCGGGATCGATCCGATGGCAATTCGCACCGCCGCATGCGCCATGAACAGCAATGGCGTTACCACGCGCAGCAAGGTCAATGCTCGATCTTGGCTAAACCATGAAACGTTTTGCATCTTGCCCCCGCAACGCCGTGTTGCGCACCATTGGCGGGCATCGGTCGCCAATGGCAAAGGCGTTTCGACCAATCGACGAAGCGCTCGCCTTGCTAACCGCGCACCCCATCCCCCGACTGGGCGTCTTCAGGTGCCTCGGCCGTCGGCGCGACCTGCGCCTTGTCGAGTTCCATCCAGTCGCGAAACTCGAGGTGGTACAGCATGTCCATCACTTCGAACTCGAGCGCAGCGGGCTGCGACGTGTTGCTGTTCCAAAGGGCCACCACGCCGCTTTTCATCTTCGGGTCGAACAGGATCAGCGAGCGATAGCCGTTGATCCCGCCGCGGTGGCCGATGATGCGGTGCCCGGCATAATCGTAGCTGCGCCAGCCGAACCCGTAATAGGGGTCGTGCAATCGCTCGGCGAACTTGCGCAGCCGCCCGCGTTCGCTCGGGGTGGCGACCCATGGCGCGTGGATCTGGTCGAGCAATTTCTGGTCGAGCACATCCGGCATCAGCCCCATCTGCGCGATCATCCACAGCGCCATATCCTTGATATTGCTGTTGATCCCGCCTGCTGCGGGAACGCGGTAATACGCATCGCTCATCGGCAGCTCGCGCCGTCCGACGGCATGCGGCCGCGCCCAGCTCGCCGATGCCTCAAGCCCCTCGCGCGTCACCGAGGCCGAGGTCATGCCGATCGGCTTGAACAGCAATTCCGGCACGGCCTGCTGATAGGGCTCGCCCATCGCCTTCGCCACCGCCTCGCTCGACGAATCGAACGCTACATTTTGATATGACCAGCATGTCCCGGGCGCACATAATTGCGCCAGTGTCGCCAATTGCTGGCGGATCAGGCGTGGGTCCTGGCCGTCTTCGAGCCGGTCGTCATAGGCATTGCGGTACAATCCCAGCCGGTGGCTGAGCACATCGGCCAGCGTCGCCGAATATTCCCGCCCACCCGGCAATTTCAGCGTCGACGAATATTGAGCGATCGGCGCATTGAGATCGAGCTTGCCCATCTCGGCCAGCTTCGCCGCCATCGTCCCCGCCACGCCCTTCGACACCGATGCCCAGCGGAACACCGTCAGCGGCGTGACCTTGTCTCCCGATCCGGCCCTGGTCTCGCCATAGCCTTTGACGAAGGTGATGCGGCCATTCTCGACGATCCCGACCGCCATCCCGACCATCGACGGCTGAGCCATCATCCGCTGCAGCCGCGCGTCGAGCGCCGCATAATCGATGTCGCGGCGATCAATGGTCGATATTTTGGCGAGCGCTCGATCGGCCGACGAGACCTGGCCATGCGCGCCGGATTTGGAACCCCCGTACATCAGATGCCCGCTCAGCGCGAGCCCGCCGACAACCAGCGCAATTCCCGCCAGCCCGATTTGCAATTGCCTAATCAAATGAACATCTTCCCTCGCCCAAAGCCGCTCTGGCCATGGTTTCGCCGCCACTCAATCGACCCCGCGTGGCCCTGCGCCAAAGCGAGCGCATCGAACGACGAATGCCGCGCGAACTGGAATTGTCGCGCCGCCTCGCCTAAAGCTCGCCCACAATGAGCATCGCATGCAATTTCTGAAGACACTCGGCTGGGTCCTGGTGGCAGTGCTGGTGGTGATCGTCGCGGGCAATAATTGGCGCGACGTGACCATCGACCTGTGGCGCAACCTCCAGGCCGACATCAAGGTCCCGGTGCTACTGCTGGGGGTGTTCCTGCTCGGCTTCCTCCCGACTTGGCTCGTCATGCGCGGCAAACTGTGGCGGCTTGAGCGGCGGATCGCGGTCGATGTCCCGTCGATCCCTGCCGCGCCGCCCTCGCCCAACTATCAGGGCGACGCATGACCAGCCCGATCTATGTTGCGCTCGACACCCCCGATCTCGATCGCGCCAAGGCCATCGCCAAAGCCGTTGCGCGCCATGCCGGCGGGCTCAAGCTCGGGCTCGAATTCTTCGCCGCCAACGGCCCCGCCGGGGTCGCCGAACTCGCGCATCTCGGCCTGCCGATCTTCCTCGATCTCAAGCTGCACGACATCCCCAATACCGTCGCCAACGCGGTCCAGTCGCTGCGCACGCTCGAACCCGCGATCCTCACCGTCCACGCCGCCGGTGGCCGCGCGATGCTTGAGGATGCCAAGGCCGCCGCGCCCGCGCATACCAAGGTCGTTGCGGTCACCGTCCTGACCAGCCTCGACAATCGCGACCTCGGCCGGATCGGCGTCTCGGGCGGCAGTCACGCGCAGGTCGTCCGCCTCGCCGGCCTCGCGCAGGAGGCCGGGCTCGATGGCATCGTCTGCTCGGGCGAGGAAGTCGCCGAGGTCCGCAAGGGCTGGAAGGACGGCTTCTTCGTCGTCCCCGGAATTCGCCCCGCCGGCGGCGACGTCGCCGACCAGAAACGCGTCATGACCCCGCGCGCGGCGATGGACGCCGGTGCCTCGATCCTCGTCATCGGCCGCCCGGTGACCGCCGCCGAAGACCCCGACGCGGCGCTCCGTGCAATCGCCTCAACCCTATGATTTCGTTGGAGAATATGAATGAGTTGGCTTGACCGGGTGCGCAACGGAATTCCCTTCCTCCCCAAGCGGCAGGTGGCGGACAATCTGTGGCACAAGTGCAAGAAGTGCGACGCGATGGTCTTCACCAAGGAGTGGGAGGACAATCTGTTCTGCTGCCCGCGCTGCGACCATCATGACCGCATCGGCCCCGCCGCGCGCTTCGCGCAAATCTTCGACGGCGGTAATTTCAAGCCGATCGCCTCGCCCGACGTGCGCGAGGATCCGCTCAAGTTCCGCGACACCAAGCGTTATGCTGACCGCCTCAAGGCCGCCCGCGCCGCGACCGAGGAAAAGGACGCCCTGCTCAATGCGGAGGGCATGATCGGCCGCCACAAGGCGGTGGTCGGGGTGCAGGATTTCGCCTTCATGGGCGGATCAATGGGGATCGGCGTCGGTGCCGCCTTCCTCGCTGGGGTGCGCGCTGCGATCGCGCTAAAGGTGCCGTACGTCCTGTTCACCGCCGCCGGTGGCGCGCGGATGCAGGAGGGGATTTTGTCGCTGATGCAAATGCCGCGCACCACCGTGGCGCTGGCCCAGCTCAAGGAAGCCGGCCTGCCCTACATCGTCGTCCTGACCGATCCGACCACCGGCGGGGTGACCGCTTCCTACGCCATGCTCGGCGATGTCCAGCTGGCCGAGCCCGACGCGTTGATCGGTTTTGCCGGCCAGCGCGTGATCGAGCAGACCATCCGCGAGAAATTGCCCGAGGGCTTCCAGCGCGCCGAATATTTGCTCGAACATGGGATTATCGACGCGGTCGTCCGCCGTCATGACCTCAAGGACCGGCTCGCCAATCTGATCGACTATCTCGCCCCGACCAAGGCCAAGGGCAAGAAAGCGGCCTGATGCGCGAGGTCGTGCGGGCCGACGACCCGCGGCTCGCGGCGCTGATCGCGCGGCAGGCGACCCAGTTCGCCGACGACGACCAGATCGGGCTCGACCGGATCAAGGCCCTGCTCGACGCGCTCGGCCGCCCGCATGATCGCCTGCCGCCGGTGTTCCACGTCGCCGGGACCAACGGCAAGGGCTCGACCTGCGCTTTCCTCCGCGCCGGGCTGGAGGCGGCGGGGCACCGCGTCCACGTCTTCACCAGCCCGCACCTCGTCCGCTACAACGAGCGCATCCGCCTCGCCGGGAAACTGATCACCGACGCGCAGCTCGCCGACGTCATGGCCCGCGTGCTCGACGCCAATGAAGTGGTCGGCGGCAGCCTGTTCGAGGTCAACACCGCCGCCGCCTTCCTCGCCTTCGCCGACAACCCCGCCGACGCCGTCGTGCTCGAAGTTGGGCTCGGCGGCCGGCTCGACGCCACCAACGTCGTTGAGCGGCCATTGGTGACGGGGATCGCCAGTATCGGCCTAGATCACCAGCAATTCCTTGGCGACACCCTCGCCCAGATCGCCGCGGAAAAAGCCGGTATCGCCCGTCCCGGCGTTCCCCTGGTCAGCCTCGCCCAAGCTCCCGAGGCGGAAACGACGATTCAACTAACCGCTGCTGTAAGCGCCGCGCCGCTCTTGCTCGAAGGCCGCGACTGGCAAATCGACCCGAGCCTTATGCCAACTCTTCCCGGCGCGCACCAGGTCCGCAACGCCAACCTCGCGCGCCAAATGCTCGCCGCCCAATCCGCCCTCCAGGTCACCGACGCCCAGTTCCGCACCGGCCTCGCCACGGCGACCTGGCCCGCCCGCTTCCAACGCCTGGCCGACGGCCCGCTAACCAATGGCATCGAAACCTGGCTCGACGGCGCGCACAATCCCGACGCGGCCGCCGCCTTGGCCGCCGAACTCGCGCGTCGCGGCCCGATGCACCTCGTGCTCGGAATCCTCGCCAACAAGGACGCCGCGTCGATCGTCGACCTGCTGGCCCCGCACGCCTTGTCGCTGACCTTCGTCCCGATCCCCGACCACGAGGCGCACGACCCGTCCGAGCTCGCCGCCCGCTTCAACGCCCGCGCCGCCGGATCGCTGGAGGAAGCCCTGGATCGATTGCCAGGCCCGCGCCTGATCGCCGGATCGCTCTACCTCGCCGGCCACGTGCTGACCCTCAACGGCGAGCGCCCGAACTAACCTTTTGATGTCGTGGCGCGCGCGTCGCCTTCGCCCTCGGTGCCCGCTGTTCCGATCGACGCATCGACCAGCCCCATCCGCATCATCAACCAGAACAACAATATCCCCGGCACCGCGGCGACCGTCGTGAGGAGGTAGAAGTTGGTATAGCCGATGCCATCGATCAGCGCCCCTGCCGTGGTCCCGGTCAGAAACCGTCCGACAATGCTCGCCGCCGCAGAGATCAACGCATATTGCGCGGCCGTGAATCGCAGGTCGCATAACGCCGAGAAGTAAGCGACGACGCACACCCCGCCGATTCCACTGGCGATATTCTCGAACCCGATGGCTGCTGCCATGCCAATATTGCTGTGTCCCGCTTGGGCGAGCAAGGCGAACCCGAAATTGCTCACCGCCATCAGGATCAAGCTGACCATCACCGAGCGCTTCATGCCGAGTTTGGTGTAGAGGATGCCGCCGATGAAGATACCGATGAGATAGGCCCAGAAACCTACCCCGACATCCCACAACGCGATCTCGTTGTTGCTGAAACCAAGGTCGTCGAACAGCAAGCGGAAGGTCAGGTTGGCAAGCGTGTCGCCAATCTTGTGGAGCAGGATGAACAGCAGCACCAGCAAGGCGCCCTTGCGCTGGAAGAATTCGACGAACGGCCTCCAGACCGCCGCCACCGCATTGCCAAGCCCGGGCTTGGTCGCGACGCGTTGGTGCCGCTCGGGTTCGCCAAACACCAATGCGGTGATCATCGCCGGAAGCGCCAGACCCGCGCAGACCAGATAAGCCAGCTCCCAGCCCGACCGTGCCGCGATGACCAGCGCCAGCGCGCCCGCGCCTGCCGATCCGATCCGCCAGCCATATTGGCTCATGCCCGATCCGACCCCGAGCTGGCGCGGCTCGAGCGCCTCGATCCGATAGGCGTCAATGACGATGTCGAAGCTTGCGCCGGCTATTCCGACCAGGATCGCGGCAGTGACGATCGACCCGATTCCGGTCGCGTTTGGGTCGACGAAGGCAAGGTTGGCCACCGCAGCGATAACTGCAAGCCCGGTCACCAGCATCCACGACACCCGCTGCCCGAGCCGTCCGATGATCGGCAGCTTCACGCCGTCGATGATCCACGCCCACAGGAATTTGAAATTATACGCCAGGAACACCAGGCTGAACGCAGTGATGGTCGACTTGTCGATCCCGTCCTGCTTGAGCCGCGTGGTCAGCGTCGCGCCGATCATTGCGTACGGAAAACCGGACGAAATGCCGAGGAACAAGGCGGCCAGCGGCGCGGCTTCGGTGTAGGGCCGCAATCCCTCGGGAAGGGATGCGCGCCAACCGAGGTTGCCGTCCGCCTGAGTTGCCGCCATGTTGTTGCTCCTACTCGAAAGTCCCTCATGCTAGCAGCGAAACAGACGCTGACCAGCCACTTGTATTTCTTAAAACATGAGAGCAATCTAGGTTAATGGATGCACCACGATTTCCGCGCCCGACCCCCGGTCAACTGGCGCTCGCCGATGCCCTGCTCCGTGGCGAGGCTTCGCTTGGCACCAAGGTCGAAACCCTGCCCGCGTCGGTCTATACCGACCCCGACCGGTTCGAGGCCGAGAAGGCCAAGCTGTTCAACAAGCTGCCGCTGTTGCTCGCCCCCTCGGCGATGTTGCCCAAGAACAATCTTGCGGTCGCGCATGACGGCTATGGCGTCCCGCTGATCCTCAGCCGCGATGCGCAGGGTGAGGCGCATGTCATGGCCAATGTCTGCCGCCATCGCGGGACGCGCCTGCTCGATGGCGACAGCGAAGAAGCCATCCCCGCGGCGCGCATCGTCTGCCCCTATCACGCCTGGACCTATCGCTCGGATGGCAGCCTGCTCGGCCTGCCGCGCGCCGATTGCTTCCCCGGTATGGACAAGGACGCGCATTCGCTGATGCGGTTCCGCGATTTCGAATGTGGCGGGCTGGTGTGGTTTTCCCACGATCAACAGGAAGATTTCGCCGAGATCGCGATGCTGTGCCAGGATTTCGACGCCTTCGGCTTTGCCTCGCACCATCTCTACAAGCGCAAGACCCATGCCGTTGCCGCCAACTGGAAACTGGTGATCGACGCGTTTCTTGAATCCTACCACGTCCAGCGGCTTCACTCATCGACCATCGCCAATTTCTTTGCCGACGGGATCACAGCGGCGGACTGCATTGGCCAGCACCAGCGCGCCGCCGTCGGCCGCGCCGATTACCTTGCCGATGTCGATCGCAGCGACTGGGCCGCGCTCCGCCGGGTGGTCACCTACACCTACCAGATATTCCCCAATTCAGTGGTCATCGTCAGCCCCGATTACATCAACATCATGACCGTCATGCCCCAAACCGTCGGCACCTGTCTGGTCGAAGATTTCATGCTCATTCCCGAACCGCCGCAGACCAACGAGGCCGAAGCGCATTGGAAGCGCAGTTGGGATCTGCTCGACGGGGTGACATTCGCCGGCGAGGACTTCCATGCCGCCGAACTATGCCAGCGCGGACTCGACAGCGGACTGCTCAAGGAGGTCCAGCTCGGCACGCTCGAAAATGGCATCTCGAACTTCCACGCCAGGGTAGATGCTTTGCTTTAGGCTTTAGTCGGTCGCCTGGTCACGGGCGATCGGATAAAGCTGCAACCCCTTTGGCGGCTTGCATGCCTTGCCCTCCAGATGCAGGTCGATCGCGTCCAGCGCCTGTCGCATCGCGCGGTCGTTATAAGGTTTGAGCAGGCACCCGATCGCCAGTTCATGCGCATTGTCGGGCGGATAACCGGTGATGAACAGCAAGGGGATGCCGCGTTTCTTGGCTTCGTGGGCGAGGTCGATCCCGGTGCGGTCGCCGCGCAGCCGCACGTCGCTGAGGATCAGATCGACCTGTTCGCGGTCGAGCGCAGCCAATGCTTCCTCGAAATCGTCGTGGGTCGCGACCACATCGATCCCGCAGTCGCGCAGGATCACTTCGTTGTCGAATGCCGTCAGCGGTTCGTCCTCGATGACAAGGACTCGCTTGACGATACGCTTGCGCTTGCCGAACAGCATGGCGACTCCAGTAGGACAATGAATGTGACCCCGCAACGAACGAAGCGCCCGCCAGTGCCAAGGCGCCCCAGCAATGGATCCAATGGCCCCGCTCGGGGCACGTATGCCTCGCGGAAAAAGCCAACGGTCCCCTCCGCAAATGCGGGCCCGCCGCTGCCCCGCGACGAGGGCCAGCAGCGCATCGCCAAATTGCTCGCCCGGGCCGGAATCGCCTCGCGCCGCGAAATCGAGCGGATGATCGAGGACGGGCGAATCGCCCTCGACGGAGTCAAGGTAACCACGCCCGCGACGCTGCTCGACAACCTCAACGGCGTAACGGTCGATGGAAAGGCCGTCGCTCCGGCGGCCGCGTCGCAATTATATCTGTTCTACAAACCATCCGGCTGTCTGACCGCCGAGCGCGATCCCAAAGGCCGCGCGACAATTTACGACAAATTGCCCCCGGGGCTGCCGCGCCTGATCCCGGTCGGACGGCTCGATTACACCACCGAGGGGCTGCTGCTGCTGACCAATGACGGCGAGCTGAAGCGCAAACTCGAATTGCCGAGCACGGGGGTGATCCGCACCTATCGCGCCCGCGCCTTTGGAACGATCGATCAGGCGACGCTCGACCAGCTGGCCGATGGGATCACCATCGACGGCTTCCGCTACGGTTCGATCATCGCCAATCTCGAGCGACGCACCGGTCGCAATGGCTGGATCGAGATGAGCCTGACCGAGGGTAAGAATCGCGAAGTTCGCAACGTCCTCGAGCATCTTGGGCTGCAAGTCTCACGCTTAATCCGCACCGCTTACGGGCCGTTCAATGTCGAAGGGATGGAATCGGGCGACGTTGGCGAAGTGCCGCGCGAAGCCCTGTTCCGCTTCCGGCAGGAGCTTAGGTGAGGATCATTTCGGGCGCGTGGCGCGGGCGGAAATTGATTGCCCCAGCCGGCTTGCAAACCCGCCCGACCGCCGACCGCACCCGCGAGACATTGTTCTCGATGCTCGCCAGCCGCCTCGGCAGCTTCGAGGAATTGCGGGTCGCCGACCTCTATGCCGGCAGCGGTGCACTTGGGTTCGAAGCCTTGTCGCGCGGCGCGGCGCATTGCACCTTTGTCGAGAATGACCGCGCCGCGCTCGACGCGATCCGCGCCAATGCTGCGGCGCTCGGCGCCACCAGCATCGCCATCATAGCGACCTCCGCCATCCGCCTGCCGCGCACGCAAGCCTGCCACCTGATCCTCGCCGACCCGCCCTATGCGGCTGGCTCAGGCAGCGCGGTCGTCGCCTCGGTCACCGCGGCGGACTGGCTTGCGCCCGGCGGGTGGCTGGCGATCGAGACCGAGCGAGATGCGACGGTCGATCCCGGCCTGCTGACAATCGAGGTCGAGCGCGACACCGGCCGCGCTCGCCTGACCTTGCTCAGGCTTTCTTAGCCGCTTTCGCTTCCTTGGCCTTTGCCTCGGCCGCCGAATCCTTGACCGCCTGAAATTCAGTCATCAGCCGCGCGCCGATCGCCGCCGCCGCTGCCTTGCCGGCATCCTTGACCGCATTGCCCGATGTCTTGGTCGACTTGCTCGACATTCCCGCAGCGATGGCGGTCACCGCAGCGGTTGCCCCGATCGCGATCAAATCGGCGACGATCGGGTTTTCGGCGAAGCGCGACAGCGCGTCGAAACCCTTGCCGGACTTACCCGATTTGGACTTGCCGGCCTTGACCTTGATGGTCACGCCGCCGGTCTTGGTCTTGCCGTTCTTCTTCGCCTTGGACTTGTCGCTCTTGGCCATGCAAATTCTCCTGTTGGTCGCTTAAGCTTGCGGTTCAATACGCCGCATGTCGGCATCGGGGAAGGGAACGGCAAGGGCGCACGCCTGTTCCCGTTCGTGGTCGAGCCAGTGCATCGCTTCGCCGGCGCGCATCATCACCGGCATCGCCTTGGGGTGCACCGCAGCGACCAATGCATTGGCGTCACAGGTCAGGAAGGCCATGAACGGCCCGTCGTTTCCGTCCTTGGCTCCAGGCCGCCATATCCCGGCGAAAGCGAACAATGGATCGTCGGCCTCATGCAGCCCGAACCACACCTTCGACTTGCGCTTGGTCACCGGGTCGGGATCGGCGGTCCATTCGCAGAAACTACTCACCGGGACGATGCATCGCCGCTCGCGATTGCCGAGCGCGGATCGCCAGAACGGACTGTCGAGATTGCGAACGTTGGTGACTGGTCGGCCCTTGGCCGCCGCCGGTCCGGGGAATCCCCAAGTCATCGTCTCGAGCTTTAACCCGCCGCTCTCGACCCGGCGCAACACCGGTGCCGCGCGACCCGGATAGATCTCCCCGAACGGCGGGAGATTGTCGCGGTCGCCGTCGAAGCTGCCGAACGTCCGCCGCAGTTCGTCGACCGTCGCGGTCATGGTGTAGAGATTGCACATCGCCACTTCCCTAAGTCAGTTGCACTGTATTGACAATATAATACACCTAGCCTAATCGATCCCGTCACAGGGAGGATCATTATGTATAGCCAGACCGATCTGGATGATGCCGTCGCCGCGGGGGCAGTGACCGCCGACGCCGCGACCAGTCTCCGCAATTTCGTCGAGCGCGGGCGGTCCTTGCCGCTGGTCGATGAAGAACATTTCCGCCTGATTTCGGGCTTCAACGACATCTTCGTCTCGATCGCCGCCACGATCCTGTTGTTCGCGGTCAACTGGATCGGCCAGTCGGTCGGTCAATCGACCGGTCTCCAACTCGCCGACGGCGGCGCGAGCCCGCTCGCCCCTGCCGCGGTCGCCGCGACCGCATGGGGCCTTGCGTTATTCTTCACCGCCAAGCGCCGCATGGCCTTGCCCTCGATCCTGCTGCTGCTCGCCTTCATCGGCGGTGTGTTTGCGGCCACTGGCTTCGCGCTGGTGATCGCGGTTGGCGAGCAATCGGTGGTCAATAACCAGGTAATGGGCGGGATCATCGGCTCGGTCGCCGGGACAGTCGCCGCAGTCGCCGCTTTTATCCATTGGAAGCGCTTCCACGTGCCGATCACGGTCGCCGCCGGTGGTGCTGCAGTCGCCGCGATCGCGGTCGGACTGCTGGTCGCATCGATCGGTGGAATCGCCGATATCAAGAACATCATCCTCGGCTTCGTGCTGCTGCTCGGGATCGGCATGTTCCTGTTCGCGATGCGCTGGGATTCGTCGGATCCGGCGCGGGTCACGCGACGTAGCGACGTTGCCTTCTGGCTGCACCTGCTCGCCGCGCCGATGATCGTCCATCCAGTGTTTACATTGCTCGGCCTCAACGACGGCAATGCGACGATCGGCGAAGGCCTGGTCGTGGTGCTGCTCTACGTCGTGCTGGGCATCACGGCATTGGCGATCGATCGCCGTGCGTTGCTCGTTTCGGCGCTCGCTTACGTATTGTTCGCGCTGCAATCGATGTTCCGGCAGTTCGGCGCGGTCGAGCTCAATGTCGCACTGACGGCGTTGGTGATCGGATCGGCATTGTTGCTGCTGTCAGCCTTCTGGCACCAGGCACGGCGGATGGTGGTCAGCCCGCTGCCCGACGGCCTTCGCTCGAAGCTGCCCAACCTCGACCGGGTGATCGCTACTCCGCTACCAGCCGCATAAGCCGGCGCTCGATCGGGGCCAGCACGCCGCCAAGGTCGTGTCCCCGCTTGAGCACCGCGCCATGCTCCGACACCAAGGCAAACGCCCCCTGCTTCAACCGAAGCTCGGGGCGTTTTTCTATCCGCACTTCGGGGCGTTCAGTGGCCCGCCGAAAGGCGGCGAAGCTCGCCACGTCCCGGTCGAATTGCATCGCATAATCACGCCAATGCCCCGCCGCGACCATCCGCCCGTACAGATCGAGGATCCGCATCAGCTCGGCCCGGTCGAACGCGGTAACGACATGCCCGCCACGCTGTGGGAAGGGCGTGACGACATTCACGCGCGTTTGGCCCTGGCCAATGGTGCCTGCGCCGCCTTCAGCGCCTCAATCTCGCAGCGCAGCGTCGCAACCTCGGTCTCGAGCGCCGCAAATCCTGCGCCCGCCGGATCGGCATCCTCACCGCACGGCGTACCGTAGGGGATGAAGCCCGGGCTGTAATGGACCGACTCGATGTCGACCGGCCGCGCCGGGATGCCGACCATCGTCGCGCCCGGCTCGACATCGCGCGTGACGACCGCATTGGCCCCGACCTTGGCGCCCGCGCCAAGCACGATCGGCCCGAGGATCTGCGCCCCCGACCCGATCACCACGCCATCGCGCAATGTCGGGTGGCGCTTACCGCCGACCCCGGTCGACGGGTTGGTCCCGCCCAGCGTGACGTTCTGGTAAATGGTGACGTTGTCGCCGATCTCCGCCGTCTCGCCGATCACGGTAAAGCCATGGTCGATGAAGAAATTGCGCCCGATCACCGCGCCGGGATGAATGTCGATCGCGGTCAGCATGCGCGAGATATGATTGACCAGCCGGGCCAGGAAATAGAGCCGCCCGCCGTAGAGCCAGTGACCGACGCGGTGGAACATCACCGCCCATGCGCCGGGATAGGTCAACACCTCCCAGCGCGACCGGGCGGCAGGATCGCGCGACTTCACCGAATCGAGATAATCGAGTAATGCCATCCCGGGGTCGGGCTTTCTTGTAACTGTGCAGGGCGCTCAATTTAGGCACGCTTCGGTGCAAATGCCAGCCGAAGCGAAGCATCGACCGGCCTGCCCTGCTTGCCCTACCCAAGCATCTCCATCAAGGTGGTCGCCGCAACTGGGGTGGAGCGCGACATTTTCACCGAGCTATTCGCTGATCCGTCCTCGCTGCTGGTGTTCGCCCTGATCGGCTTCGCGGCACAGATGGTTGACGGCGCGCTTGGCATGGCATTCGGCCAGATCTCCAGCACCTTGCTGATCAGCACCGGAGTTCCGCCAGCCGCGGCATCGGCCGGAGTTCACACTGCCGAGACCTTCACCACCGCAGTCTCCGCGATCAGCCACGTCGCCCATCGCAATGTCGACTGGCGATTGTTCTTCCGCCTCGTCATTCCCGGCGTCGTCGGCGGGGTAATCGGCGCCTATGTGCTGACGATCGGCGCCGACCAGGCCAAGCCGTTCGTCCTCATCTACCTGACCGCGCTCGGCCTCTACTTATTCTACCGCGGGATTATGCACCGCCACACCGAACAGCGCCCGCGGATCGTCGCCCCATTGGGCCTGGTCGGCGGGTTCCTCGATGCAGCGGGCGGCGGCGGCTGGGGCGCGATCGTCACCTCCAACCTGCTCGTCCAGGGAAGCAATCCGCGCAAGACGATCGGCACCGTAAACACCGCCGAATTCTTCCTCACCGTCACCATCTCGGCGACCTTCATCCTGACCATGGGGTTGAAGGCCTTTACCACCGCGACTCTCGGCCTGCTGATCGGCGGCGTGCTGGCCGCCCCGTTCGGCGCGACCATTGCCAAGCGTGTCAATCCCGACACGTTGCTGACGTTCGTCGGGGCGTTGCTGACTCTCGTCAGCATGTATGGCCTGTACAAGGCGCTCGCCTAGCATTGTGCGAGAGAAGCGATTAAAAGCGGCGGATTGATCGGAAATGCCAATGATCGTCCACTACCCCACGCTCAAGCAACTGCAATATCTCGTCGCGCTTCGCAGCCACGGCCATTTCGGTCGCGCTGCGGAAAGCTGCTTCGTCACCCAATCGACCTTGTCGGCAGGGCTGCGCGAACTCGAAACCTTGCTCGGTACCACTTTGGTCGAGCGCACCCGGCGCGTGGTGCGCTTCACTCCGCTCGGCACGCGCATCGCCGACAAGGCGGTGCGCGTGCTGCGCGAAAGCGAGGAACTGGCCGACATGGCGCGCGCCGAGGCCCAGCCGCTAACCGGCGAGCTCAGGATGGGGGTGATCCCGACCATCGCGCCGTTCCTGCTGCCCAAGATGCTTCCTGCCCTGCGCGATCAATATCCGCGGCTTCGGCTGTTCCTGCGCGAGGACACCAGCCAGGCAGCGTGCGAGGCGCTCCACCGCGGCCTGCTCGACTGCGTTTTGCTCGCGATGCCTTATGCTTGCGGCGACGTGGATTTCATCGAGCTGTTCGACGACAGCCTGCTGGTCGCCTTCCCTTATGGCGAAGCGCCCGCGACCGCGACCGTCGATGCAAGCGCAATCGACGAGCGCCGCTTGCTACTGCTCGAGGACGGCCATTGCCTCAAGGATCATGCGCTCGCCGCGTGCAACCGGCCCGAGATTCGCGCCGGGGCGACGATGATGGGCACCTCGCTCCACACGTTGGTGCAGATGGTCGACAACGGGCTTGGGCTGACCTTCATTCCGCAGATGGCGGTCGATGCCGGCCTGCTCGACGGAACGCGGATCGAGGCGTTGCCGCTCGAGGCCGAGCATGGCGCCCGGCAGATCGCGCTGGCGTGGCGCAAGACCAGCCCGCGCGAGGAGGAATTCCGCCTCCTCGCCGCGAGCCTCAAGGCGATTGCGTCGCGTTAGGCGACGTCGAACCGGTCGGCGTTCATGACCTTGGTCCAGGCGGCGACGAAGTCCCGAACGAACTTCTCCTCATTGCCCTTTTCGGCATAGACTTCGGCGGTTGCGCGAAGCTGCGAATTGGAGCCGAAGATCAGGTCGGTTCGGGTCGCGTGCCACCGCTCCTGGCGACCGCCGCGATCATAGCCGATGAAATGTTCGTCGCTGCTGGTGTCGACCACTTCCCACAACGTATCCATGTCGAGCAAATTGACGAAGAAGTCGTTGGTCAGCTGCCCGACGCGGTCGGTGAACACGCCATTCTTGCTGTTGCCGTGGTTCGCGCCAAGCACGCGCAAGCCGCCGATCAGCACCGTCATTTCGGGCACTGACAGCCCGAGCAACGACGCCTTGTCGAGCAGTAGCTCCTCGGTCTTCACGCTATGCTTGGTTTCGAGGTAATTGCGGAACGCTTCGGCCTTGGGCTCCATGACGTCGAAGCTCTCGACATCGGTCCAATCCTGCATCGCATCGCCGCGCCCGCCGGTGAACGGCACGTCGACCGAGTGACCGCCATCGCGCGCTGCTTTCTCGATCGCCGCAGTCCCTGCGAGGACGATTGCATCGGCCATCGACAGGCTGCCGCGCAGCTCGTCGATCTTGGCCAGGGTCCCGGCCAGTTCCTCGGGCTCGTTGACCTTCCAATCCTTCTGCGGAGCCAGGCGGACGCGGGCGCCATTGGCACCACCGCGATGGTCGGACACGCGATAGGTCGAGGCCGAGGCCCACGCCGCCTTGACCAACTGGCTGACGGTCAGCCCGCTACCCAGGATCGCCTGCTTGAAGCTCGACACATCGCCGCCCGACGGCGCAGCACCGGCCGGAACCGGGTCCTGCCAGATCAGATCCTCGCCCGGCACTTCCGGCCCGAGGTAGCGCACCTTGGGCCCCATGTCGCGGTGGGTCAGCTTGAACCAGGCGCGGGCGAAGGCATCCTTGAACGCTTCATGATCGGTGCGGAACTTGTCCGAGATGACGCGGAATTCGGGGTCCATCTTGAGCGCCATGTCGGCGGTGGTCATCATCGTCGGCACCCGCTTCGACGGGTCGTGCGCGTCGGGCGCCTTATCTTCTTCCGTCTGGTTGATCGGCTGCCACTGCTGCGCCCCCGCGGGCGAGCGGACGAGTTCATAATCATAGTCGAGCAGCAGGCGGAAGTAATTCTCCGACCATTCGGTTGGCGTGTTGACCCACGCGCCCTCGATCCCGCTGGTGATGGCATGCGCGCCAATCCCGGTTTCGAAGCTGCTGGTCCAGCCCATGCCCTGCAGCGCAATGTCGCTGCCCTCGGGCGCGTCGCCGACCAGGCTGGCGTCGCCCGCGCCATGCGCCTTGCCGAACGTGTGGCCGCCAGCCGCGAGCGCGACGGTTTCTTCATGGTTCATCGCCATCCGTTCGAACGTGATCTTCATGTCACGCGCCGATTGCAGCGGATCGGGATTGCCACCCGGGCCTTCGGGATTGACGTAGATCAGCCCCATCTGGATCGCCGCCAGCGGATTCTCGAGGTCCATCTGATTGTCGGGCTGGATGCGAGTCTGCGGGCCGTCGACCCACTTGTCCTCGCTGCCCCAGTAAATGTCCTTTTCGGCCTCGAACACGTCCTTGCGCCCGCCGCCAAAGCCGAACACCGGTCCGCCCATCTGCTCAATCGCGACATTGCCGGCGAGGATAAACAGATCGGCCCAGCTGATGTGCTGGCCGTACTTCTGCTTGACCGGCCACAGCAGGCGCCGCGCCTTGTCGAGATTGCCATTGTCCGGCCAGCTGTTGAGCGGCGCAAACCGCTGCTGACCGCTATTGGCCCCACCGCGCCCGTCGGCGGTGCGATAGGTCCCGGCCGCGTGCCATGCCATGCGAATCATGAACGGCCCATAATTGCCATAATCGGCCGGCCACCACGGCTTGCTGTCGATCAGCATGGTCGCGATGTCGGCTTTCAGCGCGACATAATCGAGCGCCTTAAACGCTTCGGCATAGTCGAAATCGGCACCCATCGGGTCCGGCGACTTGCCGCCCTGGTGAAGGATATCGAGTGGCAGCGAATCGGGCCACCAGTCGGCGCTGGTCCGCCCAAGCAGGCCACGTGACTTGGTTCCGCCCATCGGGCAGCCGCTGATATCGCCGGTCTTCGCGTCCATGATATTTCCTCCAGGGTGATTTGAGCACGGGACTACGCGCCCTCACTGATCGATGGAAACGACTAAACTTGGTCAGAGAAAGTCGCTCAGTCGATCAGTCCATATGTTTGAGGCCGATCCGCAAATAATCCCAGCCCGTCACCAGCGTCAGCGCGGCTGCGGCCCAAAGGCTGACCAGCCCGACCTGATGCACCCACGGCGCACCCGGAAAAGCCCCGCCAAGGATCAACGCGCCAAGCGCCACCAGCTGGAACGTCGTCTTCCACTTGGCGAGCTTACTGACCGGCATGGAGATGTTGAGCGGCGCCAGATATTCGCGCAGCCCAGAGACGAAGATCTCGCGCAGCAGGATGATCAGGCCGGCGATGATATGCAGCCCCTCAATCTCGGGCACCGGATTGGCCTTGCGGCTGGAAATCAGCATTATCAGCACCGCAGCGACCATGATCTTGTCGGCGATCGGATCGAGAAACTGCCCGAGCCGCGAGATCTGTCCCTGGGCGCGCGCAAGGTAACCGTCGAAATAATCGGTGACCGCAACGATGCAGTACAGCACGAAGGTCACGCCATAATCGACCGGGCTCGGCCGCCACAGCAGGAACACTAAGATCGGCACCGCGAAAATCCGCGACAGGGTCAACAGGTTGGGAAGTGTCAGCATGGGTCAACCCGTGCGTTATAGCGTTTGGACGCTGACGCAAAGCTGGCTATGCCGCGTTCGGAAATTAACGAGAGTGCGTATTCGCCCAGATGCAGAATTCGATCCATTTGCTGCGCTCCCGGCGGTTCCTGCCAATCTTCGCGACCCAGGCGCTTGGCGCGTTTAACGACAGCCTGTTCAAGCAGATGGTGGTGCTGTTCGTCACTTACCATCTTTACTCGGATGCGACGCGCGAAACCCAATTCAGCGCGATCGCCCAAGGGCTGTTCATCCTGCCGTTCTTCCTGCTGTCGGCCACCGCCGGGCAGCTCGCCGATATCCGCGACAAGGCGCAGCTGATCCGGATCATCAAGGCCGCCGAGATCGGCATCATGCTGGTTGGCGGCGCAGGGCTGTATTTGGCCAACATCCCGCTGATGCTGACCGCAGTATTCGCGATGGGGGTCCATTCGACCTTCTTTGGCCCGATCAAATACGCCATCTTGCCGCAGCATCTGAGGCGCGATGAAGTGCTCGCCGGAACCGGCCTGGTCGAGGCCGGCACCTATCTCGCGATCCTCGGTGGAACCGTGCTCGCCGGCGCGCTTGCCGGGGCGCCCAAGGCGGCGGCGTTCGCGGTGATCGGGCTGGCGATCGTCGGCTTGTTTACTGGGCGCCAGGTACCCAGTGCACCACCCGAAGCCGATTGCGCGCCCCCCGACTGGCACATCATCCGCGCCTCGATCAAACTGGTCAGCGCGACGATGCACATTCGCCGCCTGTTTCTCGCGATCTGCTCGATCAGCTTTTTCTGGACGATCGGGTCGGTGCTGATCATCATCTTTCCGCCGCTGGTGAAGAACGTTCTCGGCGCCGACCCCCAAGTCGCGAGCATGTTCATCGCAGTCTTCTCGGTCGGGATCGCGATCGGGTCGGTCTTGGTCAACCGCTTGCTCAAGAATCAGGTATCGGCGCGTTTCGCCCCCGGATCGGTGCTGGCGATGGCGGCGTTCGTGGTGATGTTCCATTTCGTCGTGCTGCACTGGTCGCATCACAACAGCCGCGAGCTGATCACGCTCGGCAACTTCATTTACCAGCCCGGCGCGGCGCTGATGCTGGTCGCCTTGCTCGGTATTGCAATCACCGGCGGCATGTTCGTCGTCCCGCTTTACGCGTTCCTGACGACCACTGTTCCACGGTCGGAAACCGCGCGCACCGTGGCCGCGAACAATATCGTCAATTCAGGTGCGATGGTGATTGGTGCGCTGGCAGCGATGGCGATGACCCAGTTCGGCATCGGCCCGACGTCGCAGCTGATCCTGGTGGCGGCAATGTGCCTGGTGTCGGCATGGCTCGGCTGGAAACTCCACCTCGCCTGCGACGCATCGGTTACGCCAAATAGACCGTCATAAATAACAGCCCGCCGATAAACGCCGTCGCGAACAGCCGCGCGTCATCGATCGTCGCCAAGGGCGACTGGGCTGCCGGCATTGCATAAGTGAACGGCTGGCGACGGCCGAAGCTGAGGATGCGCAGGCGCTGCAAGGCTGGAAGCGAGATCATTCGAAAACCTTAATGCAATTTTTACCACGCTCTTCAACCTCTCATTAGCCATGCGTGTTCCCACTCTCGTGCCAATCCGGGACCGGCGACGAAAATAGCGCGGCGAAGGTTGGTAATTCCGACCCAGGACGCAGCGGCGCTCACCTCATATATTGAGCGGTTTGCGATAAGCTTCAGCGCCCCAGACTGACCTTCGCCCTGCTGGCGGCCGTTAGACTGCGACCCTGTTCGCCACCAACATCATCAACCAGCCCGTGCTCAACGACCCAGGGATTTATCCCTAAGTCTTCACCCCTGTCTCGCGCCGCTTGATCGGAGTCTCGCTTGAGGCCAAGCTGGGGCGATGACCAAGACCGAGCTGACCGAAATCGATGCGCGGGTCGACGCCATCCTGGCCACGGCGACGCTCGCCGAAAAGGTCGGGATGATGTCGGGCAAGGGCTTCTTCGCCGCCTTTCGCGAGGACGACGGGGTGTGGGGCGCGCGGCCCTACCGCGCGGGATCGGGGATCGAACGGCTGGACCTTGCGCCGCTCTTTTTCACCGACGGCCCGCGCGGCGTGGTGCGCGGACGGTCGACCTGCTTTCCGTGCACGATGGCCCGCGGCGCCAGCTTCGACGTCGATCTAGAGCGCCGCATCGGTGAGGTGATGGGGATCGAATCCCGCGCCCAGGGATGCACCTTGTCGGGCGCGGTGTGCATCAACCTGTTACGCCATCCCGCGTGGGGCCGGGCGCAGGAAACCTATGGCGAAGACCCTTGCCACCTTGGCGCGATGGGGGCGGCCCTCGGGGTCGGTATCCAGGCGCATGGCGTGATCGCGACTGTCAAGCATTTCGCGCTCAATTCGATGGAAAATGCACGCTTCGTCGTCGACGTTCGGGTCGACGAACGCACGCTCCACGAAATTTATCTGCCGCACTTCAAGGCCTGTATCGATGCCGGAGTGGCCAGCGTGATGAGCGCCTATAACCGCGTCAACGGCGAATATTGCGGTCACAATCGCATCCTGTTGACCAACATTCTGCGAACGGAATGGGGCTTCGACGGCTTCGTTCATTCGGACTGGATCATGGGGGTTTACGATCCCAGTGGTGCCACCGCCGGGCTCGACATCGAAAATCCGGAGCCGCTGCGGTGGGGCGACCACTTGCTCGCCGCAATCGAGGACGGCACGGTCGAGGCCGCAGTCGTCGACACCGCCTGCCGCCGTATTTTGCAGACGCAACTGCGCTTTGCCGCGGCCGAATTGCCGCTGGCCGACTATCCGCCGTCGCTGGTGGCCAGCGAAGCCCACGTTGCGCTGGCGCTCGAAGCCGCTGAAAAGTCGGCCGTACTGCTCGAAAACGACGGCATCTTGCCGCTTGCGGCGGGAAGCAGGCTTGCGGTCCTCGGCCGTCTCGCCGCGCTCGACAATACCGGCGACAACGGCTCGAGCCGGGTCCGCGCGCCGATGGTGGTAACCGCGCTCGCGGGTCTGACGGCTGCCTTGGGCGACGCCAATGTCGGTCATGCCGACGAGGACGATCTCGCCGCCTGCGCGCGCCTTGCCGCCACGGCCGATGCGGTGATCGTCGTGGTCGGCTACACCGCCGAAGACGAAGGCGAATATATCCCGAGCGACCTTGCGCTCGGCCAGTCGGGCTCGCTCGACGCTTTGCCCACTGAGGTGATCGAGGCCCGCAACGCCGCGCCGCCGCGCCCGGTGTCGATCGGCGGCGACCGCCTCGATCTGGGACTGGCACCGGCGCAGGTCGCGATGATCGAAACCGCGGCGGCCAGCGGCAAGCCGGTGGTGGTGGTCATCGTCGCGGGGTCGGCCGTGCTGGTCGAACCCTGGCGCCATCATGCCAACGCGATCCTGCAGACTTTTTACAGCGGCATGGCGGGCGGCACCGCGCTCGCCAACCTGCTGCTCGGTGTAGTGTCTCCATCAGGCAAATTGCCCTTCACCGTGGCCAAAAGCGAAGCCGACTATCCCGCCTTCGATCGGGACGCGACGACGATCGACTATGATTATTGGCACGGCTACGCCAAGTTCGAACATCAGGAACGCAGTCCGCGCTACGCCTTCGGCCACGGCCTGAGTTACGCGCGCTTTACGCATCGCGCGCTGACCGTACGGCGGTCGGGCGCGAGCATCGAAATCGACGTCGACGTCCGCAACGACGGCAATATGGAAGCGAGCGAGATCGTGCAAACCTACGTTGCCTTCCCCGGCTCGGTCCTACCGCGAGCGATCAAATCGCTCAAGGCGTTCGCGCGCGTTGCCCTTGCGCCTGGCGAAACCCGCCGCGTGCGGATGACCATCGCTACCGACGACTTGCGCTACCGCGACCCCGCGACGCATGGCTGGCGGATGGAGCCGGGCCGTCACGCGATCCTCGTCGGGGGCAGTTCGGCCGGACCCTTCCTGTCTGCGGACATCGCATTATGACCGCGGCCCCGACCCGGCTGCCGCTCGCCCAGCGGCTCGGCTACGGGATCGGCGACTTCGGCTTCAACCTGTTCTTCACGACCGCGAGCCTGTTCCTGTTATTCTATTATACCGACGTCCTCGGCCTTCCCGCCGCGACCGCCGGCTGGGTGTTCGCCGTCGCGCTCATCTGGGACGCATTGTTCGACCCGGTGATGGGCTATGTCGCCAACCGCACGCGCACGCGGTGGGGTCGCTACCGCCCCTATCTGCTGTTCGGCGGGCTCCCTCTTGCCGCCAGCTGGACGCTGATGTTCCTGCCCGTTCCATTCACCGGCGGCGCGCTGGTGATGTTCGCGACCGCGACCCACATCCTGTTCCGCACGCTCTACGCCACGGTCAGCATGCCGTTCCTGGCGCTGTCGGCGACGATGACCCGCGACAGCCACGAACGCGGCGTCCTGGCCAGTATCCGCATGGTCGCCGCCACCTCGTGCGGCCTGTTCGCGGCGCTCTTTACGCTCAAGCTGGTCGCTGCGCTGGGCGGCGGAAGCATCGGCTTTTTCTGGACTGCGGCGGTCTATGGAGCATTGGCGACGCTCATCTTTTTGGTGGTGTTCTTTTGTTCGGTCGAAACCGCGGCCGATCGCGCCGAAGCGTCGCCGACGTTCGGCGAGATGGTCCGATCGTTGCGCGGCAACCGGGCGTTCTGGATCGTGTGCGCGGCGATGCTTGCAAGCGCGTTCGGCGGCACCTTGCTGACCAAAACGCTTCCTTATTACTTCAAATATGCGCTTCACCGGCCCGACCTGATCGGGCTCGGGCTTGCCGCGCTGACGGCGGCAGTGGCACTGTCCATGCCGGTGTGGATGATGGTGATGAAGCGCACCTCAAAGCGCACGATGTGGCTGACCGGGGCGGGCGTGGCGCTGGTCGGCTATGCCTTGTTGTGGCGCGCGGCGGACAGCCCGACCGCGATCATGCTGCCGCTGGCGCTGATCGGCTTCGGCGTCGGCGCAAGCTATCTCGGCTTCTGGGCGATGATGCCCGACACGGTCGAATATGGTCAGTACAAGACCGGAATTCGCTCCGAAGGCGGGGTCTTCGGCGTCGTGTCGCTGATCCAGAAAACCGCGCTCGGGCTGGCGGCGGCGTTGCTTGGCGAATTGCTCTCGCTGGCTGGCTACCGCGCCAACATGGATCAGTCGGCCGACACTTTGCAGGCGATGAAGCTGATCATGATCGGCGGTGCCGCCGCCTTGGTCTCGATCGCCGCGATCGTCATCGCTTTCTATCCGATCGACGCGCGCCTGCACGCCCGCTTGCGCAAGGCGATCGACCGGCGCGAAGCACGGGCTTCCGCCCGTCGCTAAAGCGGTTCCTGATGCGCCCCCGCAGTGCCGTGATTAGCTGACCCCGCTAGATCGCGGATCGCGGGCAAGGTCGGCCACTTCGTCGAAGTGACTGGTGCGGACGGCGGGACTCGAACCCGCACGCCCATATGGGCAGAAGATTTTAAGTCTCCAGCGTCTACCGGTTCCGCCACGTCCGCACGAACCCGTCCGATACCGGATTATTCGCTGACGGCGTCACTTAAATTGAGGCGCTCGCGCATTTCCTTGCCCGGCTTGAAATAAGGCACGCGCTTGGCATTGACGTCGACTGCCGCGCCAGTGCGCGGGTTGCGCCCGACACGGGCATCACGCTGGCGGGTCGAGAATGCCCCGAAGCCGCGCAGTTCGACCCGGCCGCCTTCGGCCAGCTGGTCGGTGATATTGTCGAACAAGGCGGCGACGACGCTTTCGATCTCCCGCTGGGTGAGATCGGGAAAATCATTGCACAGCTTCTGCACGAGCTCGGACCGAATCATCACTTGCCCCACATCATGAAAGTCGAGCAACTCCCCGGTCGCCCGTGATTGATCAAGCTGTCAGCAAAATCGTGAGAGCGCAAGCACTTCACGCGATTTTGCGCAGCGCGACCGGCCGACGACGCCTACACGCGCCGCCGGCCGGGATACGCTTACTTGGTCTTGTCCTGCTTTTCCTTCAGCGCCGCGCCCAGGATATCGCCCAGCGATGCGCCGCTGTCGGACGAACCATATTGCGCAACCGCCTGCTTCTCTTCCGAGATTTGCAGCGCCTTGATCGAGAAGGTCGGCTTCTTCGAGCGATCGACACCGGTGACGAGCGCATCGAACTTCTGCCCGACCTGGAACCGCTCGGGACGCTGTTCGTCGCGATCGCGGCCAAGATCGGTGCGCTTGATGAAGCCCGTTGCCCCGTCGTCGCCGACCTGGACGTCGAGCCCGCCGTCGCGCACTTCAAGCACGGTGACGGTGACCGTCTCGCCCTTGTTCGATGCCGCGCCGGTGGTGCCCGGCTTGGCGACGCCGCCGCGCTCGAGCTGCTTCATGCCGAGCGAGATACGCTCCTTCTCGACATCGACATCGAGCACGACCGCCTTGACGGTTTCGCCCTTGTGATGGAGCGCCAGTGCCTCTTCGCCCGACACGCCCCACGAAATGTCCGACATGTGGACCATTCCGTCGACATCGCCGTCGAGCCCGATGAACAGGCCGAACTCGGTCGAATTCTTGACCTCGCCCTCGACTTCGGTGCCGACCGGATTCTTCTCGAAGAAGTCGTTCCACGGGTTCGACTGGGCCTGCTTGAGACCGAGCGAAATGCGGCGCTTCTCCTCGTCGACCTCGAGCACCTTGACCTCGACCTCTTGCGACGTCGATACAATCTTGCCCGGATGGACGTTCTTCTTGGTCCAGCTCATTTCGCTGACATGGACCAGGCCTTCGATGCCCGGCTCCAGCTCGACGAACGCGCCATATTCGGTGATGTTGGTCACGCGGCCGGTGAACGTGCCGTCGACGACATACTTCGCCGCGGCGCCTTCCCACGGGTCGGCCTCGAGCTGCTTCATGCCCAGGCTGATGCGCTGCGTCTCGCGGTTGATGCGGACGATCTGCACCTTCACCGTATCGCCGATGTTGATCACTTCGCCCGGATGCTGGACACGCTTGTAGCTGATGTCGGTGACATGCAGCAGGCCGTCGATCCCGCCGAGATCGACGAACGCGCCATAATCGGTGATGTTCTTGACGATGCCTTCGATCACCTGGCCCTCGGCCAGCGACTGGATCAGGCCCGAGCGCTGTTCGGCGCGAGTCTCTTCCAGGATAGCGCGGCGCGACACGACGATATTGCCGCGGCGACGATCCATCTTGAGGATCTGGAACGGCTGGGAAATGTCCATCAGCGGGGTGACGTCGCGCACCGGGCGGATGTCGACCTGGCTGCCGGGCAGGAACGCCACGGCACCGCCGAGGTCGACGGTGAAGCCGCCCTTGACCCGGCCGAAGATCACACCGTCGACGCGCTCGCCCTTTTCATATTCCTTCTCGAGCTTGTCCCACGCGGCTTCGCGGCGGGCGCGGTCGCGGCTGAGCATTGCTTCGCCGGCGGCATTCTCGACCCGGTCGACGAACACTTCGACTTCGTCGCCGACCTTGAGTTCGGCCTTCTGGCCGGGAAGTGCGAATTCGCGCAGCGGGACGCGGCCTTCGCTCTTGAGGCCCACATCGATAACCGCAAGGTCGTTTTCGATGCCGGTGACGATGCCTTTGACGACCTTGCCTTCGAAGGTCTCGTTCTCGCCGCCAAGTGATTCATTGAGCATTGCCGCGAAATCGTCGCGGCTCGGAAATGCCGTAGTGGCCATAAAATTTTGTGCTTCCAGTGTGTAGCGTTTCGGCCGCTGGCCGGACCAACATGGTCGGCTTCCGTCGAGCGGACTTTGGTGAAACCCTTGCCGCCGCGCAGACCCCATGCCCACGCGGCATCCCTTGAACCGGGGACGAGCGGTCGGACCGGTCGCCAACATAAGCGATGGAACGAGACGCCCGCGAACCTGATCCGCCAGACGGAGGCGCGCATAGCCGAAGGGGGGCGCAAGGGCAAGGCGGAGAGAGAGAAAGAGAGAGAAAGCAATAGCGGCCAAAAGCCACAAAGGTCGCCAAAGACTAAGGGTAAGCGACCATTTTTCCTATTTGCCGCGGCGACCGATCGAGAGGCAGGGAATTTCTCGAACTCCACGCATGGCCAGTGTGAGGGACCGGCGGAAAAAAAAGTACCGCCAGGCGCGGTCTCTCGCCGGCAGCTGTCCAGTCAGGATCGACAGTGTGAAAGAGCCCGCGCGATATACTCGCGCTTGGCCCATGCTGACAGACGAAATCCTATTTTGAAAGGCAATTTCTTGCGGACGCTGGCGCGGGCTTGCTAATGTCCGCTTTCGACCCATTGCGGACATTCCTGCAGGTTTGCTGCGACGTAAGGAACGCGCTTAATGCGCGTGTGGCCTAACATGATACTTTCGCGCTAATCAGGCGCGATGTGGTATGTTTCCAAGATCACTTCGCCAAAACGTAATTTCGAGGAGCGAGGTGCTTTCATCAAGCGAGTCTCGGATGCCTTGGCGGACCGAGGCTGTGAACGGCTCGGTGACGACCCGGTGGCTTGTGCGTTTCACGTGCCGCTTCTGCGCGGCGACCTCTGGGGAAGGTGGTCTTTTCTAGCATTTATCGATGAGATCTATTTGATCACGGAAGAAACATCGACCTTTCTCATTGTGCGATCATCTATCACATTCTGGTTTATGACGTTCGTGGCTCTAGCACTCGGTTTCAACCTCTCGGTTCGTTGGTTTCCTGACG
>ENA-OFCE01000402-OFCE01000402.1-metagenomes-genome-assembly--contig:-NODE-402-length-29303-cov-6.874111_pt1 | contig 29303 bp, 28 predicted proteins | sample MGYA00153388_OFCE01 | MGnify analysis MGYA00153388 | reverse complement strand
CTCCCTCTACCAATTTTGGGAGAGGGAGTTGGAGGGTGAGGGTTAAAGCTGCAAAAGCCACTTTAAAGCACTCCTTCCATCCTTTTTCCAACGATATGGGTAATGAATAGCTCCAGGAGGGAGATGTCACGTAGTGACAGGGGGAGCAAGCGGCCTTCATGGCTCCGTATTCCTTATTACGAGCACATAGACAAAGTGGGCGAAAATGAAAAAGTACAGACTAAAATACAAGAGAGGTAAACACGATGAAGGTACTTGCAGTTGATACTTCTGCTTCAGTGGCAGCAGTAGCAGTGATGGAAAACGATCGATTGCTGGGTGAATTCAGCATAAATCATAAGAAGACACATTCCCAAAAGCTTATGCCCATGATTAAGGAGCTTTTGGCCGGATTGGAGCTGACTCCGGGAGATATGGATTTGTTTGCTGCCTCCGGTGGTCCCGGATCCTTTACAGGACTTCGGATTGGTGTTACCACTGTCAAAGCCATGGCCTATGCAGTTCAAAAACCTGTTATCAGCGTACCCACCCTGGATGCCCTTGCATATAATATACCATTCACGGATTCTATGGTGTGTCCGATGATGGATGCGAGGAACAATCAGGTGTTTACAGCACTTTACAGCCGTGAAGAAAATAAACAGAAGAAAATCACAGAGTACCTGGGAATACCCGTTCCTGAATTGATACAACTGATAAAAGGAAAGAACAGAAAAGTTCTTTTTCTGGGAGATGGAGTAGAGATACACCGGGATTTTCTCCAGCAGGAGTTGAATGACAACTGTGAATTTGCACCGGGCTGCATGAACCTGCAAAAAGCATCCTCCGTTGCCCAGCTGGCCCTTATGCGGGCGGCAGAGGGGTCACTGGAAAACTGCTTTGATATGGTGCCGTTCTACCTGCGCAAATCCCAGGCAGAGCGAATGCTGGAATTGAAAAAAGGGTGATGCGATGGAAAATGTTGAGATAGCCTACATGGGATTGGAACACATCGACGAAGTAATGGTTGTAGAAAACCTCAGCTTCAGTATACCCTGGTCCAAGGAGGCTTTTGTACAGGAGGTTACAGCCAACCAGTTTGCAATTTATGTAGTTGCACTTGTGGATGGAAACGCGGTGGGATATGCCGGAATGTGGAAAGTCTTTGATGAGGGGCATATCACCAATATAGCCGTTCATCCGGAATTCAGGAAGAGCGGGGTTGGGGGCCTCCTTATGGAAAAGCTTCTGCAAATCGCAAAGGAGGAAGGAATTCAGGGATTGACCCTGGAGGTTCGAAAAGGGAACCTTCCGGCACAGAAACTCTACCAGAAATATGGTTTTGAGTCTGCCGGAATTCGAAAAGGCTATTATGCCGACAATGGCGAGGACGCGATTATCATGTGGAAACACGACATTAGTTGACAATTGACAGTTGATAGTTAGCAGTTTGAGTGGCTGATACCCCTTTAATTTTTAGACTGAAATTGAAGGTTCTTAGTAGTGTTGAAGTCAGCATATGGATAAAATACAAACAATAACTGTCAATTGTCAACTATCAACTGTCAATTGAATTAGGGGGTATGTAGATGGCTAAAATTAGGGAATTGTCTTATAGTGAACTTAAAAAAACATGCAGTACGGAACTGTTTGCGTTTACAGATACATCTGAAATAGAGCCTTGTGACATCATATTCGGTCAGGAAAGAGCTGTTAAGGCATTGGAATTCGGCTTGAAAATTAAGACAAGGGGCTATAATGTATATATGTCGGGCATGACGGGAACGGGAAAGACCAGTTATGCCCATAATTATATCCGTACCATTGCCCAATCAGCCAAGACACCGGACGATTGGTGTTATATATACAACTTTGAGACATCCAACCAACCCATGGCACTGAATTTGCCGGCGGGAACGGGTAAAGTATTCCAAAAGGATATGGATGATTTTACCAAGATTATCAAGGAGGAAATTGCCAAGGCCTTTGAAAGTGAAGACTATGAAAAGGAAAAGGCTGAAATAGAAAAGGAATATGAAGAGAAGCGGGATGAACTGCTGGAGATATTGAAAGAGGACGCCCAAAAGCACGGATTCAAGGTCAAGAGCACCAATGCCGGGATTTATTTTGTACCTGTGGTAGAAGGAAAGACTCTCAGCGAACAGGAATATGGGGAACTGGATGAGGAGATCCGGGATCAAATCGAAGAGAAATCCGATATCATCCAAATGGAAACCATGGAGATTATCCGCAAGATTAAAAATGTCGAAAAGGAAGCAGTGGAGAGAGTCACCGAATGGGAGAACCGGATTGCGCTCTTTGCTGTTGGAATGCATATTAAAGACCTGAAGGAAAAGTATAAGAACTATCCCAAAATTACGACCTTCCTGGATTGTGTACTGAACGATATTTTAGAGAATCTGGATGAATTTATTGAGGTAGAGGTTCCGGAAGACCAACAGCAGTTGCTTCTGCCCTGGATGATGAAAAATGACTCTTCCCCTGCAGACAAGTATAAAGTCAATTTGTTGGTGGATAACAGCAAATTACAGGGAGCACCTGTTATTGTTGACTATAACCCTACCTATTATAATCTGTTGGGAAAAATGGAGTATGAGAATGAACTCGGCTCCGTTACGACGGACTTTACCATGATTAAAGGGGGCTTACTGCACCAGGCCAATGGCGGATATCTGATACTCCAGGCAAAGGATATCCTGAACAATGCATTATCCTGGGAAGCCTTAAAGAGGGCACTGCGTACCCGGGAAATCCATATTGAAAATATTAAGGAGCAGACGGGACTGGTGGCTGTTTCTACGTTAAAGCCCGAGCCCATCCCCATGGACATAAAAATCATTTTGGTAGGAAGTGAGTATGTATACCAACTCCTTTACGAATATGAAGAGGATTTCAAAAAGCTTTTCAAAATCAAGGCAGACTTTGATGATGAAATGATAAGAAGCCAGGACAATATCAACCGTTTGGTTCAGTTTATCAGTTCCTTCTGCCGGAAGGAAAACACGCGGCATTTTGATAAAACCGGTGTGGCAAAGGTTGTTGAATACAGCTCCAGAATGGTAGAGGACCAGGCGAAAATAACAGCCCGGTTTAACGATATTGTAGAGATACTCTGTGAGTCCTGTGCATGGGCCGAGATCGACGGAGCGGATACCGTAAGTGAGAAACATGTTACGAAGGCTGTGGAAGAGAAAAGATACCGTTCCAATAAATACGACCAGAAGCTGCTGGAGATGTTGGAAGAAGGTACGCTGATGGTGGATACGGAGGGAGCGGTTACAGGGCAGATCAATGGCCTCACCATATTGGACATGGGGGACAACATCTTTGGAAAGCCGTCACGTATTACCGCTACGACCTTTATAGGAGAAGCGGGGATCATTAATATCGAGCGGGAAATTGAGATGAGCGGAACTTCCCATAGTAAGGGAGTGCTGATATTAAACGGATATCTTGGACAGAAGTATGCGCAGGATATGCCCCTGTCCCTCTCTGCAACCCTGTGCTTCGAACAGCTTTATAACGGTGTGGACGGTGACAGTGCTTCCAGCACTGAACTTTATGCGTTGTTGTCAAGTCTCGCCGAGGTACCCATTAAACAGGGAATTGCCGTTACCGGCTCTGTAAACCAAAAGGGAGAAATACAGCCCATTGGCGGGGTCACCCATAAGATCGAAGGATTTTTTGAATTGTGCAGCAGGCGGGGACTGACAGGAAGCCAGGGGGTTATAATTCCTCACCAAAATATAAGGAACCTGGTTTTGAATGATGACGTGATTGCTGCTGTAAAAGACGGTAAATTCCATATTTATCCCATTAAAACCGTTGATGAAGGAATCGAAATACTAACAGGGATTGAAGCCGGAAACAAACAGGCAGACGGAAGCTATCCGGAAGGAAGCATAAATTTCCGTGTTCATGAGAAATTGAAGAGATTCGCCGAAGCTGTGAATCATAAGAGCAAAAAATAAGGGGTTGCCATGGCAACCCCTTATTTTTATGTATTTTATTTATTCCGCTATCTTAAATGTCGAAACCGCATCATTCAGTTCTCTGGCCACATCATTCAAGCCCTTGGCAAAATTGGACAACTCCTCTGAGCCTGCAATCTGCTCCTGGGTGCTGGCGGAGACTTCCTCAGAAGTTGCTGCCGCCTCTTCCGAGACTGCAGAAATATTCTCAATGGACTCCAGCGCCTTTTCCTTATATACCAGTATGCTCTTTACAGAGTCCGTCATATAGTCGATACGGCTGGATATGCCTTCCATAGCTTCAAAGATGGTTTTGAAGGCGGTGTCCGTTTCAGAAACGGATTCCATCTGTTCCTGGATGGTGATGCTGGTGCTGTTCACCGCATCAGCAGTGATCTGGGTTTTCTGCTGAATACTGTTAAGGATATTGTTGATGTTGATGGAGGCCTCTTTGGACTGGTCTGCCAGTTTTCTAACTTCGTCCGCAACAACGGCAAATCCTCTTCCGGCTTCTCCTGCTCTTGCCGCTTCAATGGCTGCATTCAGCGAGAGAAGGTTGGTCTGCTCCGCAATTCCTACGATGACTTTCACAATCTTCTTGATTTCCTTCATGTTATTGTTCAGGTCATTAATATCTTCAACGATTTTGAGAGAGGAATTACTGGTCTGCAAAGCTTTGTTGTTCAAGTCCCGAACCGTAGACATTGCAGTTTCGCTGAGTTTCTTGGTATTAGTAACCACATCCGACACCTGGGACATGTCATCTTCAACCCTGTTGATGCCGTCCGAAAGAAGTGTAATATGGCTTACACCCTCCGCTACTTCCTGGGCCTGCTCCGAAGCTCCTTTAGCTACTTGCTGAATGGTGGCGGCGATTTGCTCCGAGGCTGAATAGGAACGGTCTGAAAGATCCATGATGCCCTGGGTACTGGATAAAACATTCTGGGCGAGAGAGTTTACCTTGGATATCAGCGTGCTGATGTTACCCAGCATATCATTAAAAATACCGCTGACTTCGCCCAATTCATCCTTGCTTGTATCCGTCAGGGAAATAGCCAGATTGCCTTTCTTTGCCTCCTCCATGGAAGACACCAGCTGTCTCAAAGGAGTGGAAATACTTCTTGATATTACAAAGGATACAATAATCGCCAGAATAAGGGAAATTACGCTCACGATAATATTGCCGCCTAATATTTTACCGGATTCATTGTTCAAATAGCTGTAGGGGATGGTAGTAACAATATACCAGCCGGTGGTGGTGACCTTTGAGTAGGACACCAGGTAATCTTCATTTTGGATGGAAGTATCAAAGGTACTGAGGCCGTCTTCTTCATTGGACTTTATCTGATCAAGAAGCCCAAGGTGCGCATAGGCTTTTCCCAAGTTGGTCTTTGTCCTGTTGGAGATCATGGTTCCCTGAGGGTCTACAACAAAGATATCCACGCCATTTCCCAGGTCAACATCCTTGTAAACCGAGGATAGGAGTCCTTCATCAATCGCCATCAAAAGAACGCCGAGGCTGCTTCCTCCGCTGGTAGAGTTAATGGAACGGGCAGCAATGATGAAATTGCCTGACATCGTCCATACGGTTCTCCCTTTTCCTTCCTTTGCGGCTGCTATGATTTTCCCGGATTCTTCCGGGCTGATAGAGAGTGTGCCATAGGCAGTAAACATCTCGCTGCCTGTATTGATCTCGACATATTTTATGGCATTGTTCATTGAAAACTTGCCTGTAAACAGCTTGGTGAGCTGGTTTATGCTCTCCAGCCGAGCCATAAGATTAGTAGGATCGACGTTGCGTGTATTAAGTGCACTCTGAACAATATCAGAAAAAATAATTTCCGTTGAATATCCTTCCAGTTTGGATACTTCTGTCTGTATGTTCCTTTGAAGTTGTCCTGTAATCTGATCGGAATATGCGGATATCTTATCGCTGATGGCTTTACTGGATTGAGAATAAGAAGAAATTCCTATAGCCAGAAGAGGCAGAAAAGACAACAAAATAAATGAAGCAATCAATCGTGCCTGTATTTTTACCTTTCGTAAAGGTTTACCGATCAGTGTGAGCAAGTGATTTGCCCTGTCAAAGTTTGGAGCATTTTTCGGCAACTTGAGGTTGCCTCTGAATTTTGATAAAAACTTTCCGGGTTCAAAATGAATAGCAGGTTTGACAAACTTTAACTTTGCCATTTTCATACCTCCGTTATAGGTGAAATAAGGTAAGATATACCAATGTTATATATTTCGACACTGACTGTCAAATTCCTTTAAATTTTAAAAAAAATTGTCATTTCCACATTTAAGGTATACAATCTGCAAGTGTCCATAATTATATCGGCAAAGGACGGCAATATTTTAGCCTATAAATTACAATACTTCCTCAGACATAAATCATGGCAGATCGTAAAATAGTATGTATGAAAGCACAAAAGAATGGAGTGGGAATCCGTTGGAAATGTCGGATATTGAACTGATCAATCAGTGCCTCGACGGGAAGCAGGAAGCTTTCGAAGAAATCGTGAACAGATACAAAAAGCTTATTTACAGCGTAGTGTATAACATGATAAGCGACAAACAGGAAGTAAGTGATATTTCCCAGGAGGTCTTTATCAGAATATACAGGTCCTTGGACAGGTATAACCCGCAGTTTAAATTTTCTACCTGGGCTGTAAGGATTACTACGAACTACTGCCTGGATATTTTGAGGAAAAAGAAGGTGGATTCAGTGCCAATGGATGATGTTGTGGGAATATCCAGCGGGAGCGATACTCCGGAAGTGCGATATATAAACAAGGAGCGCAGTGAAAAGATCCGGAAAGCAGTAGCTGAGCTGCCGGAAAAATATAGAGTACCTATTATACTTTTCCACCAAAACGGATTGTCCTACGAAGAAATGACAAAAGTTCTCGATGAGCCCATGTCCATTATAAAAAACAGGCTATACCGGGCGCGGCTCCTGCTAAGGGACAAATTATCAAAAGATAGAAAGGAGGAGGTACTATGAAGTGTGAAGAAGCAAGTGTATGGATCATGAAGTACTTTGACAAGGAATTAAACGACGTTGAGGTAGGCCAGCTAAAACAGCATTTAAAAGGATGTATGACCTGTAATGCCGAGTTCGAGGAGTTAAACGGTATCCTGGGAGTGCTGGAAGCGGAAAGGGGAATTGAACCTCCCGAAGGCTTTGAAACTTTGGTAATGGGTAAAATCAAGGCTCTCACTGTGGAGAGAAAGAAACGAACAGAGAGATTTTTTATAATTCTTTATGCTGTATCATCGATGATTTTGTTCGGCATGGCCACCTGGTTGGTGGGTTACTTCCAGGAAGTAAGCTTTTTAGAGGTTCTGAGCAGGATCGTATTGGTTCTAAATTCCGTTATCCGGGTCTTTCACGCCATATCGACCTCGGAAGCAGGTGGTATCCTTTATGGTGTGCTGATCACTGCTTTTGCCCTGGTAATGGGGTATATGGGAATGATAATTTTTATGGATAATAATGTTGGAGGCGCCAGCAATGAAGCGGATAAGTAAGAAAGCTGCAGCCATTTTGTGTTCGGCAGTACTGTTGTTAATCCCAATAACCCTGGTCTTTGCAAATGCAAGCAATTCCTCCGTTTCAAAGGATCAAACCATTACAAGGGATTGGTTTGCCCTTGATCAGGCAGTGAGCAATGAGGGTACGGTAAAGGGAGATTTTATATCTCTGGGCCAATCGGTCACTTCCGCAGGAAGAATTGAAGGAGATTTGCTTTGTGCGGCCTCCGATGTAAGCATGAGTGGGAAGGTGGATGGAGATGTCAGAGTTGCTGCAGCTACTGTAAATCTTTCCGGTGAGATTGGGAAAAATGTAAATGCCTTCGCCGGTAGTGTGTTGATGGGCGACTCGGCACGTATCGGAGGGAATCTTATTGCCTTTGCCAATACCATTGAAGTGGATGGAACTGTAAAGGGCTATTCGCGGTTAAATGGAGGGAAAATCATTCTTAAGGGTGATTTTGCAGGGGATGTTGATATTAACGTGGATAGCAGCTATGGAGATACCGATGTGGAGCTTCATGTCCTGCCGGGAACAAAAATCCAGGGGAAGCTGACATATAAAGGGGCTAACGAAGCCTTTATCGCCGACGGAGCGCAAGTCAACAGCTTCCAGTGGATTCAGGCGGCCGAAAAGACGAAAGGCACTGAAACAAAAGGTGCAGGAGAGTATGCAATTAAATACCTTAGAATGCTGATTGCTGCGGCCATCTACTTCTTTATTGCAATGCTTGTGTACCGGCTGTTCCCGGGATTATTTGCATACCAGGGCAACATTGTCGGGGAAAAGCCGTTAAAGGTTTTAGGAATGGGTTTGGCAGCAGTGGGGTTAGTTTTTGCCGCCATAATAACCTTCATATTCCTTCTCGCAGTTACAGCCTTTATTGCTTCTCCCATGGTGGCAGTCGTTTTTGGAACGGCAATGACCCTTGCGTACGTACTTATATTTTACTTTTCAACCATACCTGTCAGTATGTGGTTGGGCAATGTTCTCTTAAATGGCAAAAACAATGTTCCTACGCGGTTCGGCATCGGCTTTCTCACTATTACGGCAGTACAGGTGCTGCTGAAGCTGCTGGGTGAAGTAAGCCCAGCTGGGATTATATTCTCAACCCTGTGGTATATCTTCGTCATTATCATTGCCATATTCGGTACCGGGGCGCTGATTTACGGGATTGGCAATGCGGTTTTCCGGCTCAGGCATGTCGATAGCGTGAAATAAAATTTTAAATAAAAAAGCTCGTGAAAATATAAATTCACGGGCTTTTTTTAGTTGGAAAAGGATTTAAACTTCCTTACAGTACGAACTGCCCTTTCACTGTAAAACTTGAAATTAAGGAAAAAACAGGCGCCTGCGCGCAGTAAAAGTATAATTTCCTATACATTAGCAGTTTACAAAATGCATATTCAAATTTTTAAACACTCATAATAAGGATAGCGAGCTTTGCGAGTGCTTTTTGAAGCAGTCACGCGGATTTCACAAGGTACAGGTGATTGCAGAGCTTTTGAAAATAAAGTTCAATAATGACTACACTTACGGAGGTGATGCTATGGACGATAAAAACCATGAAAATGCCGAAAGGAATCAGGAAGAGCAGGAGCGGCAAAATATAGAAAACAGACAGCACTTTGAGAGTGCTTCACAGCGCGAAGAACAGGAAAATAATACAAAGGAAACGATGAATGATGGAAGCAGGGAATTTATACACATGCACATGAGAGAAAACAACCCTGGCTTATTCTCCCATAGGGATGGGGGAACTGCAAATGCAACAGCAGTAATTTCCCGGAGCCATAGAATATTTCTGGTATTAAGCTGGGTCAGCGCAGCATTTACTGCCTTTGTTTCTGCTTACTTTGCGATACCGGGAATTCTTTTCGGGGCATTGGCCAACAGGATTTCCAGGGGCAGCGGTAATGCCGCCATCATAACCAATATCGTTCTTGCAGTTGTGAATCTTCTATTCGGCCTTTTTCTCGTTTATGTCCTGCGAAGGGTATTTGTATAAATTTAGGGAGAGTGAAAATAGTACTTCATCATAGAAAAAGTAAAAGAGGAAGCGAAGTATGAAACGCGTTATTCCAGCTACATCAACAATGAAGGTAATTGAAGTGGCTGGGCGTGTTATAGATGAAGTATATTTTCACCAACCTTAAGTACTAGTATGGCCAGGGGATCTAACTTTTATTAACATCAAAGGAAAGGAGTGATACGATGAGAAAAGTAATAAGCTTAAGCAGTGGAATCATTTTTTGTTTACTGGTGTTTGCTTCCTGCAGCTCCCCACAGCAGGCTCCTGCGCCAACACCCATGGAACAACCCATGCCTGTAGCCCCCCTGCAGGTGGAAGAGAAAAGGGTGAAAAACAATGTCCGGCTGGAAAAGACAGAGGTTGGAGGACTCACTGAAGCCCAGCTCGTTTCCCGAATACAGGGTATGGCACGGGAAATCGATAAGGAAGTAGTAGAGCCAAAAGTGGATGAAAAGCAGTGGACCGTAACAGGAACAACCGGTACTGGCAAAAAGGTGGATGTTGATACCACCAAGCAGGCTGTAATGAATGCAAAAGAAGGTGAAACGGTAAAACTCACCATCAAGGAAATAAAGCCCCGGGTAACAGCAGAGCAGGTAAAGGCAAATATCGTTGAAATTGGAAGCTATACCACCACTATCCTTGATAAAGATCCGGACAGGGTGAAAAACATTCAACTGGCTTCTGAAAAGATGAATACGAAAAAAATCGGACCGGGAGAGGTTTTTTCATTTAACGCGGTTGTAGGACAGAGAACGGAAGCCAAGGGCTACGAGGAAGCTCCCATAATCAAGCAAACCAAGGATGGGCCTAAAAAAGAGGAAGATACAGGGGGAGGCATATGCCAGCTTTCTACAACTCTCTATAACGCAGCGCAAAAGGCTGGATTGGAAATCGTGGAAAGGCATTTGCATTCTAAGGATATCGGCTATGTGCCTAAAGGGCAGGATGCTACAGTTTCTTACGGAACTGTGGATTTCAAGTTTAAAAACAACAGGAACCATCCCATTATGACAAGGACATATATGGATAAGAATAATACACTAACAGTTAAAATATTTGAGAACCGAAATTAGGCAATATGTAAAAATAAAGCTTTATTGATAAATTGTTATTGGCTTGTGAAAGTTTTTGATATAATATAGTTATTGGAGTAATGGACGACCAGTACTCCTTGAAATACCGGACCAACCAGTAAACCTGTTTGTACTGACAGTACAAACAGGTTTACTGTGACATAAATGTATTTACGGGGGATATTGTATCAATACACTGAGGAGGGTTTCTTAACCATGGTGAGAAAAGAAATTACAATTATGAATGAATTGGGACTGGAATCTAAAACTGCGGCCATGTTAATTCAGAAAGCATCCAATTATAAATCCAGTGTTTGGATTGAAAAGGGAGACCGGAAAGCAAATGCCAAGAGCCTTTTGGGGATTCTGTCCTTAGGAATTGCCAGTGGGACAAAGGTTGCGCTTATTCTGGAAGGGGAAGATGAAGAGAAGGCTGCCAATGAACTGGAAGAATATGCAAAGGCTGGGTTTGGTGAAAGTGTCTGAGGTGAAAGTGTATCGTGTTTGATATTCAGGAAGAACTAAAAAAGCTGCCCGATAAACCGGGCGTTTATATTATGAAGGATGAAGAGGGAAATATCATCTATATAGGCAAAGCCGTTGTTCTGAAAAACAGGGTGCGGCAATATTTCCAAGCTTCAGCCAATCATAGTCCTAAAGTAGTGGCGATGGTAGCAAGAATCAAGGAGTTTGAATATATTGTAACAGACTCTGAACTGGAAGCGCTTATACTTGAGTGCAATCTTATAAAGAAGCATAAACCCAAGTTCAATATTCTGCTCAAGGATGATAAGCATTATCCTTATATCAAGGTCACAATGAATGAAGACTATCCCAGAGTCTTGATGACAAGAAGGCTGGAAAAGGACGGAGCGAAGTATTTTGGTCCCTATTCGAATTCCTTTGCAGTAAAGGAGACCATTGACCTTATCAAAAAGCTTTTTCCCATTAAGACCTGTAACAAGGTATTTCCACGGGATATAGGAAAGGAAAGGCCCTGTTTGAATTTTCATATCTACCAATGCCTCGGTCCCTGCCGTGGGGATGTAAACAAGGAAGAGTACCGGGCACTGATGAAGGACATTTGCAATTTTCTTGCGGGAAAACAGGATGAAGTGGTAGCCCGGCTGGAAGAGCAGATGAAAAGTGCTGCCGAAGGTATGGAATTTGAAAAGGCTGCCAGCATCAGGGATAAAATAAAAAGCATAAAACATATAGCAGAGCGGCAAAAGGTATTGTCCACCGCCATGGAAGACCAGGACATTATCGCTTTTGCCAAAGGACAGACGGATTCTTGCATACAGGTGTTCTTTGTAAGGGGTGGAAAGCTCATCGGCAGAGAGCATTTTATATTTGAAGGGGTTGGAGATGTAGACGACAGGGAACTGATGTCCTCCTTTGTAAAGCAGTTCTACAGTTCCACAGCGTATGTGCCTAATGAAATCCTGCTGCAGGAAGACATTGATGAATTGAACATCATCGAAAGTTGGCTGAGTGGAAAGAGAGCTTCAAAAGTTCATATAAAGGTCCCTAGAAGAGGGGAAAAGCATCAGTTGATTGAAATGGTTTCACAAAATGCTTTGATTGCCTTAAATCAATTTAAAGACCGGATGAAGAAGGAAGAACTTACTTCCAATGAAGGGCTGCGGGGAATGACCGAACTGCTGGGACTGGAAGAAGTTCCAGAAAGAATTGAGGCCTATGACATATCCAATACCGGTTCCAGTGAAATCGTGGCCTCCATGGTCGTGTTTGAAAACGGCAAAGCAGCCAACAAGGAGTACCGGCGGTTTAAAATCAAGTCGCTGGATTCCCAGAATGACTATGCCAGCATGCAGGAGGTTATTTTCAGAAGGTTTAAACATGCCGAAAGGGAAATGAAGGACGAAAGCATGGAGGAAGGAAAATTTACTCGCATGCCGGATATACTGTTGATTGACGGTGGGTTAGGGCATGTAAATGCGGTTCTGGATGTACTGAAGGAACTCGGGGTGACCCTCCCGGTTTTTGGCATGGTCAAAAACGACCAGCACCGCACCCGGGGCTTGATGTCGAGGGATGAGGAATTTGACCTGGCAAACAACCTGCCGGTGCTTCGCTTTGTTACCTCCATCCAGGATGAGGCGCACCGGTTTGCGGTTGAATATAATAGGTCCTTAAGAAAGAAAAGATATGTAAAATCAGCACTGGATGAGATCGAAGGGATAGGCCCCAAGCGGAAGAAGGCTTTGATCCGGCATTTTGGCTCCATGACAAAAATAAAGACTGCTGAGATTGAAGAATTGATGCAGGTAGAAGGAATCAGCAGAGCGGTTGCGGAGAAAATCCATGACCATTTTGGCGGATGACCGGCTACGGCTTTTGAGGTAAGGCATAACACAAAGGAGAAGAAGTATGGCAATCTATGCAATATCCGACCTTCATCTGGCACTGAGTGTCAACAAGCCCATGGATGTATTCGGTGACAGGTGGGCGAACTATATGGAGAAGTTAAAAAGTGCGTGGGAAGAAACCGTGTCTCCCGAAGATACTGTAATTGTTCCGGGAGACATATCCTGGGCAACATATCTGGAAGAAGCATGGGAGGATTTTAAGTTCATAGAGGACTTACCCGGAAGGAAAATTATTTCCAAAGGAAATCACGACTATTGGTGGACGACCAACAGCAAGCTGGAAAAGTTCAAGACGGGAAATAATTTCGGCACCATTGATTTCATGCATAATAACAGTTTTAAAATGGGAAATATCATACTGTGTGGAACCCGGGGATGGAAGTGCCCGGGAGATGCGGATTTTAACGAAGAGGATCAGAAAATCTTCCATCGGGAACTGCAAAGGCTGGAACTATCCTTAAAAAGCGCTCCTAAGGAGGAGAAGACAGAACTCCTTGTAGCACTGCATTACCCACCCTTTAACTCGCAGAAGCAGCCTTCCCATTTTGTGGATATTATGAGGAAGTACGGTGTAAAAAACTGCATATACGGGCATCTGCACAGCCATGGATTTAAATCCGCAGTCCAGGGTGAAGTGGAAGGAATCCACTTTCAGTTGGTATCCGCAGACTATTTGGACTTCCGTCCTTTGAAACTTTTTTAGAAAAATGTAAAAAAATACTTTTCTCTATTCCCCGATATTGATTTTACATATTGAAAAGTATATAATATAATGGTTAAATTGGTACCCATAGGGTGCGGACTATTTTAGAGACACATTATATATTCATATAGTAGGAGGAAATTCATTCAATGAACGTTAAACTTGAAAAGCTTGAAAAAAACGTTGTGCAACTCGAGATAGAGGTAGATGCAACAAGATTTGAACAAGGTATGCAGAAAGCATTTGCTAAAAATGCCGGAAGATTCAACATACCTGGATTCAGAAAGGGCAAAGCTCCCAGAAAAATGGTTGAAAGATATTATGGGGAGCAGGTTCTTTATGAAGATGCTATTAACGAAATCTGCCCGGAAACCTATGATGAAGCAGTAGCTCAAAACGACCTTCATCCGGTGGAAAGGCCTGAAATTGATATAAAGCAGATTGGAAGCGGACAAAACTTTATATTTACAGCAAAAGTTACTTTAAAGCCTGAAGTGGAACTTGGCCAGTATAAGGGTATAGAAGTCAGCAAAAAGGAAGTTACCGTATCCGATGAAGATGTCCAGAAGGAACTTGAAAAAGTAGCTGAAAGAAATTCCAGACTGATCACAGTGGAAGACAGGCCCGTTCAATCCGGAGATACAGCGGTGATTGATTTTGAAGGCTTTGTTGACGGCGTTGCTTTCGAAGGTGGAAAAGGTGAAAACTATAGTCTGGTTATTGGTTCCGGTCAGTTCATCCCTGGGTTCGAAGATCAGTTGATCGGAGTAGAATCCGGTGCGGAAACGGAAGTAAATGTTACATTCCCGGAAGATTATCATCAGAAGGAATTGGCAGGAAAGCCAACACTCTTTAAAGTTAAGGTAAACGAAATCAAGGTGAAGGAATTGCCGGCCATTGATGATGAATTCGCAAAGGATGTAAGTGAATTTGATACTTTGGAAGCCTATAAGGAAGACTTGAAGAAGAAGCTGCTTGAAACTGCGGAACACCAGGCACAACATGAAACGGAAGACGCAGTTGTAAACAAAGCGGTTGAGAATGCTACGATTGACATACCGAAGGTTATGATTGAAAACCGTATCGATTCTCTTGTTCGTGACTTCGAATACAGACTGCGTTATCAAGGATTGGAAATGAACAAATACCTGGAAATCCTGGGAACAACCATGGAAGCTTTCAGGGAGCAGTTTGCATCCAGAGCGGAAAATGATGTGAAAACGCAGCTGGTTATTGAAAAAATCGGTGAAGTGGAAAATATAGCTTCCACTGAGGAAGAATTCAATGAAGAAGTGAAAAAGCTTGCGGAAAATTATAAGCAAAACGAAGAAGATTTTAAGAAACATTTGAGAGAAGACGATATAGAATATATAAAGGGAAATATTGTAGTTAAGAAGACAGTAGATTTCCTCATTGAAAATGCAAAAATAGGGTAATAAGGAAGAGCGTGAAAATATTACTTTAGCTTTTTTGCCGGTCCTCCGTGGCATTCATGCAGGTGCAGCAAAATTTAGTTAAAGTTATATTTTCACCGCCCCTAAGTTTAATTTGATCATAGATTGGGAAACAATATAGAAGCGGAGAATAGAAACGGGAATCACGGCATGCGCTGGCATTCTCTGGGTTCGGTTCTCTGACATCTGGTTTTAGAGGAGGCGAATGTTATGAGTCTTGTCCCAATAGTTGTAGAACAAACAAATCGTGGTGAAAGGTCCTATGATATTTACTCAAGGCTGCTGAAAGACAGAATTATTATGTTGAGTGATGAAGTAAATGATGTTACGGCAAGCCTGGTTGTATCGCAGATGTTGTTCCTGGAAGCTGAAGATCCTGATAAGGACATACAATTGTATATCAACAGCCCGGGAGGTTCCGTTACCTCCGGATTTGCCATTTTTGATACCATGCAGTATGTAAAATGTGATGTTTCCACCATATGTGTCGGTATGGCCGCCAGTATGGGAGCTTTTCTTTTGGCAGCAGGTACAAAGGGAAAAAGATTTGCACTTCCGAACAGCGAAATCATGATTCACCAGCCCTTGGGAGGAGCCCGTGGTCAGGCTACAGACATCAAAATTCATGCGGAGCAGATTTTGAAAATCAAACATAAATTGAATACAATTTTGAGCGAACGAACAGGCCAGCCACTGGAAAAAATTGAAAGAGATACCGAAAGAGATTTCTTTATGTCTGCAGACGAAGCAAAAGCATACGGCCTAGTAGATGAAGTAATGGTTAGAAAAAAATAAATGAGGTGGAAATATGTCCAGGTATGACGATAAGAAGCAGTTAAAATGCTCTTTCTGCGGCAAGACACAGGAACAGGTCAAAAGACTGGTCGCGGGTCCTGGAGTGTATATTTGTGATGAGTGCATCGAGTTATGTTCCGAAATCATCGAGGAAGAATTCGAAGAAGCAAAAGTAGATGCGGAACTGAACGATATACCCAAACCAAAGGAAATTAGAGACATTCTTGACCAGTATGTTATTGGACAGGAAGCAGCAAAGAAGTCCCTGGCCGTGGCTGTTTACAACCACTATAAGAGGATTAATTCCGAGGTGAAAACCGGGGAGGTCGAGCTCCAAAAAAGCAATATCCTGATGCTGGGGCCTACAGGTTCCGGTAAGACCCTTCTGGCCCAGACGCTGGCAAAGATACTGAATGTGCCTTTTGCCATTGCCGATGCGACTTCTCTGACGGAAGCGGGTTATGTAGGTGAGGACGTTGAAAACATACTTTTGAAGCTTATACAGGCAGCGGATTACGACATAGAAAAAGCGGAAAAAGGTATTATATATATTGACGAGATCGACAAAATAGCAAGAAAATCTGAGAATCCTTCCATCACAAGAGATGTAAGCGGTGAAGGTGTTCAACAGGCACTGCTGAAGATATTGGAAGGTACAGTTGCTTCGGTGCCGCCTCAGGGGGGAAGAAAGCATCCCCATCAGGAATTTATTCAAATTGATACGACCAATATCCTGTTCATATGCGGTGGTGCATTTGATGGGATAGAGAAGATCATACAGAATAGAACCGGAAAGAAGTCTCTTGGATTTGGTGCAAAGATCGAAAGTGTAAAGGAAAAGGATACGGGAGAGGTATTAAAGAATATCCTGCCCCAGGACCTTTTGAAATTCGGGTTGATCCCGGAATTCGTAGGCAGGCTTCCTATTTTGGTTACATTGCAGTCTCTGGACCGGAAAGCTCTGATGCAGATATTGACAGAGCCTAAAAACGCTCTGGTAAAACAGTATCAAAAGTTATTTGAAATGGACGACGTACTCCTTGATTTCGAACAGGAGGCGCTGGAGGCTGTTGCTGACAAAGCCATTGAAAGAAATACGGGAGCCAGGGGCTTACGAGCCATACTGGAGGAAATCATGCTGGAGGTTATGTATGATATCCCTTCTTCCGTCAACGTGGAGAAGTGCATTATCAGTAAAAGCACGGTGGAAACCAAAGAGCCGCCCCAGATGATTATCAACGAGAACAAAAAGCCTCTGAAAAAGGCAACCAATAGAAAGTCCAGAGTAAAACGTGAATCAGTTTCTTAAGGCAAAATGAAGGTAAATAACATAAAAAAGTCCGTGTTCGACCGAACGCGGACTTTTTTACGTTATTTACTTTTTTCTTTTTACCGTATACCGGGATAAAATCTTGTTCTAGGTAAATAATATATTTGAAATTATTTACGATTTACAGGAGGATAGGAGAAATACAGGCATTCTCTTGCGCGGGCTGCTCGCAATTTATAGACTGCCTTTTTCTTAGAACTCCTACATACCATGGGAATATTTCCCGGAATAGCCTGCAGGCAACAGGATAGGGAGGAAAACATTTTGCTGACAAACACTTTTTTTATAATACAATTTTTTTTCTCAATTATCATAGGCTTATACTTTCTGAATATGCTTAAATCCCAACAGGGAAATAAAAGTGCCATTGAAAAGGAATCCAAGAAGGAATTGGATAAATTGCGAAGGATGCGGGAGATAAAACTTTCAGAGCCTCTGTCCGAGAAGACAAGGCCTTCAACGCTGAAGGACATCGTAGGACAGGAACAGGGGTTGAAGGCTTTACGGGCTGCCCTATGCGGTCCGAATCCTCAACACGTGATCATCTATGGACCGCCGGGAGTAGGAAAAACTGCTGCTGCCAGAGTCATTCTGGAAGAAGCGAAGAAGGTTGACATATCTCCTTTTAAGAAGGAAGCCAAATTCATAGAAATGGATGCAACAACCCTACGCTTTGATGAAAGAGGAATTGCCGACCCTTTGATCGGTTCGGTCCATGATCCCATATACCAGGGTGCCGGAGCTTATGGAGTGGCAGGTGTCCCTCAACCCAAAGCGGGAGCCGTCACAAAAGCCCACGGTGGACTTCTTTTTATTGATGAAATCGGGGAATTGCACCCCATTCAGATGAATAAGCTTTTAAAAGTCCTGGAGGATCGCAGGGTATTCCTGGAAAGTGCCTACTATAGTTCGGAAGACAGCAATATTCCGTCTCATATCCACGAAATATTCCAAAAGGGTTTACCGGCAGATTTCCGGCTCGTAGGGGCTACAACGAGGACGGCGGATGAAATTCCTCCCGCGGTTCGATCCCGGTGTGTTGAAATCTATTTCAGGCCGTTGATGCCGCAGGAAGTGGCTATGATTGCGCGAAATGCCGCTGCTAAAGCGGGCTTCAAATGGGAAGAAGGCGTTGACGACCTCGTAGCGAAATATGCGCAAAACGGCAGGGATGCTGTAAATATTATTCAGACAGCCGCAGGCATCGCCCAAATTGAACAGCGGTATACCGTTTCCAGAAAGGATATTGAGTGGGTTATCGAATTCGGGCATTACAGCCCAAGGCTTGAAAAGAAGGTTTGTGCCGGTGAATTTGTAGGCTGTGTCAACGGGCTTGCCGTTTTCGGAAGCGCCAACGGAATGCTCATCGACATTGAAGTATCTGCCCTTAAAGCAGCCAATGGAAAAGGAAACATCAAGGTGACCGGGATCATTGAGGAAGAGGAAATGGACGGAAAGGGCCAGAAGCTGAGGAGAACGAGTACGGCCAAGGCTTCGGTGGAAAATGGCATAACAGTGCTTAAAAAGTTCCTGGATATCGATTGTCGGGAATATGATATACATTTGAATTTTCCGGGAGGAATTCCCATCGATGGACCATCAGCAGGTATTGCTATCGCAACGGCAATCTACTCTGCTATCGAAAACATCCCTGTAAGCAGTGATTTGGCTATGACAGGTGAAATATCCATCCGTGGAAAGGTGAAGCCCGTAGGCGGCGTTGTGGCAAAGGTAGAAGCTGCAAAGCTGGCAGGGATAAAGAAGGTTTTGATTCCAAAGGAAAATTGGCAGGAACTCTTTAATGACATGGACATTGAAGTCATTCCTGTTGAGGATATTGGTGAAGTGCTTGAAGTTGCATTCAATGGTAATGTCCGCAAGAAACCGACAGAGGTCAGCGTCGGCAGCAAAAATGTTAGTATATTGACTGCATCGGGAGCATAAGACAAGGGTGTAAAGTGGCATAGAAAGGGATGGTTCCCTGGTATTGACCGATACCAGGGAACCATCCCTTTTGTTACGTTTTTTCCAAACACTTGTTTTGAGAAGGATAATGTACTACAATAGAATCCGGTAGGCATATCATTAAACAAGGAGCTACATATGAAAAAGAGAGTTGCAGCACCCATTCTGGCAGTGGTTTTAGCAATCGGGGGATGGTTTTTTGGCTTCAACAACGAGAGTGCCAAAACTTCCAGGGGATTTACCACGGAGAGTATACCGGAGCAGATACTGGATGTGAAAAAGGAAGGCCTGGCCCCGAACAAGTACATCAATGCCTATGTGGTAAAAGTAACCGATGGGGATACCCTGGAGGTTACTTATAAGGGAGAAACACAAAAAGTGCGCCTTCTGTGCGTAGATACGCCGGAAAGCGTGAAGCAGGGAGTAGAAGGGCAGCCCTATAGTAAGGAGGCCTCGGAATTTACCAAAAAACTTGCTTTAAACCAGCCCGCAAAGCTTGTCTTTGATAAAGGGCTGAGAGACCGGTACGGAAGGCTTCTGGCGTATGTGGTTCTCAAAGATGACGTCTTTTTGAACGCGGTACTGGTTCGAAACGGGTATGCCAGAGTAGAGATTGTTTCGCCCAACAGCTCATTAAAGGACTATTTTAATGAACTGCAGGAGAAGGCTATCCAGGAAAAAGAGGGTTTTTGGGGACTGAAAAAGGAAAAGCAGCCCTTTCTGCCGGATAAAAGCGGGAAGTATGTCCCGAAATACAAACTGGAAGAAGCATCGTAGAGATGGTAACTGGGCAATAGAGGATTCTTTAAGATAGCAATTTTAGTTATTTACAAAAATATGCCTGCGTAATATTATGTAAGAGTAGTTTAAATCAATATCAAAGGAGATGGAAATTTTGACAGTAATTCAGGCTTTTATATTGGGAGTCGTACAAGGATTGACGGAGTTTCTGCCTGTGAGCAGTTCCGGGCATCTTGTATTCTTTCAAAAGTTGCTAAATGTACAGGGGAATGTGGTGTCATTTGACGTAGCGGTGCATCTGGCCACGCTAATCGCTGTTTTTGTTGTGTTTTGGAAAGATATCGTTGACATACTGAAAAAGCCCTTTGGCAAGATGACATGGCTTATTGTGGTGGGTACTATCCCGGCGATTTTGTTTGGTGTTGGTTTTAAAAGTTTAATCGATAAACTTTTTGAGTCCGGGGTTACGTTGGGATTTGAATTCATATTGACCGGTGTAATATTATGGTACGCTGAGAGTAAAAAGAGCGGAAGAAAAGGTCTGGAAAGTACTACATATGCAGATGCCCTGGTAATCGGAGCGGCACAGGCCGTGGCGATCCTGCCGGCAGTGTCTCGTTCCGGGTTTACCATATCCGGTGCTTTATTCAGAGGTTTGAACCGTGAATTTGCAGCCAAGTTTTCCTTCCTGCTGTCCATCCCGGCCATATTGGGCGCGGCGGTACTTGACCTTAAGGATGTTATGGATGCGGGTACAGGGCTTGGCATAGAAAACCTTCCCCTTATCGTGGGCATGCTGGCGGCAGGAATATCCGGTTATTTCGCCATACGGTTTATGCTGCGGATTCTTCAAAAGGGCAGCATGAAAGTATTCTCCTATTACGTATTTGCCCTGGCTGCCATTGTGTTTATTGATCAATTGTTTTTTGGATACTTTTTTACCAAATTCTTTTAATTAAAAGCGGATAGGGGTGAGGCCTTCTCACCCCCAACCGTTGGTCCCGGTATATCGTAGGTAGGACCAGGGTCCCGGAAAATTTAGGTACAAATATACTATATGAATTTTTGAGAATATTTGCTATTATAATAGTGAACATTAGCATTTCTCCTATTAGGGGCATGGGGCAAACGACTCCATGTTTTTTTTTGCCCAAAATTCCAAATTCGGCTTTACTTCCAAAGCATCAGTAGTTTAAATCCGGGGTTTTGTGTTTATAATAGTTCCAGTGGAAAAAAATATTGTTAAACTATTTCCCGAGTGGTATCATAGTACTGCTATGTTACGATGGAATTTTTGCTTGCATAACAGCAAGCCAAATATAGTTTGAAGCGGTAAATTAAATTGCTCAAGGGTTAGAAAATATACCCTGTTCGAAAACAAAATAATATCTGCTATGAAATGATGATGGAGAAGGTGTAGCAAGTGAAAGATATAATTGTACTTGGAATAGAGTCCAGCTGTGATGAAACATCCGCAGCAGTCGTGAAAAATGGTAGAGAAATACTGTCGAATGTTATTTCCTCGCAAGTAGACCTCCACCAGAAATATGGAGGCGTGGTGCCGGAAATTGCCTCGAGAAAGCATGTAGAGCTCATCATGCCGGTGGTACATCAGGCTATGGAGGAAGCAGGCCTCAGCCTGGACAAGGTTGATGTTATCGGCGTTACCTATGGGCCGGGATTGGTAGGTGCCTTACTGGTGGGCTTGACGGCTGCAAAGGCGCTGGCTTTTACGCTGGACAAACCCTTGGTGGGAGTCCATCATATAGAGGGCCATATCGCTGCCAATTACCTGGATCATGTTGAACTGGAACCGCCTTTTGTATGCCTGGTAGCTTCCGGCGGCCATAGTCATATAGTGCATGTACAGGATTATAACCGGTTTGAAATTCTCGGCCAAACTCGGGATGATGCAGCGGGAGAGGCCTTTGACAAGATAGCCAGAGCCATCGGCCTGGGTTATCCTGGAGGCCCTCTCATCGATAAAGCTGCAAAATCGGGAAATAGTAAGGCGATACAGCTCCCCAGGGTAAGGTTTGAGGGGGGGAGTCTTGACTTTAGCTTTAGCGGCTTAAAGACTGCGACACTGAATTATTTGAACCAGTTGGAACAGAAAGGGCAGGCAATTCCTGTTGAGGATGTCTCCGCCAGCTTCCAGCAGGCCGTTGTCGACGTCCTTGTGGATCATACCATAACGGCTGCCCGGGCAAAGGGTGTGAAGAATATAACACTGGCAGGCGGTGTAGCGGCAAACAGCCTCCTGCGAAGCCAATTAAAGGAACAAGCTGGCAAATACGGGCTGGAGGTATATTATCCAAGACCGATTCTTTGTACGGATAATGCCGCCATGATCGCTTGTGCAGCTTACTATGAATTTATAAAAGGCCATGTCAGTGAAATGGATTTAAATGCGGTACCGGGGCTGCGGCTCGGGGAAAGATAAATTCCACGCCGGAATCGGTAAATGGGGCGGCGGATGATAGAATGTGCTTTTACGGCCACAGAAGCTTGAACAAGGATTCGGTGGCCGCGCTTATTATCCCATGTGGATAAAATTTTTGTATAAATTCGTGCCTTTTGGGGCATATATAGCTTGTTATTATAGCTATTCAGGAGTGTTCCAATAGAATTTACAGGAAATAGAGAGTAAATTTATACCATAAAATGAAAATTAATGTCAAGTGTTGTTGAAAAAAGGACTGTGAATATTGTGGAAAAATTATCCCAAGGCTTGTATTACTAAGGTTGCAGTCTGTGGATAACTATGTGGATAGTGTGGATTGTTAATAGTATACTCTGTCGATTTTAAACATAATTAGAAAATTATAGGATGTAAAGGGATGACTTATGAAGGTCGCTGACAAGGATTATATAATTAATACGGTTTTTCGAACCAATATATTGCCCATCATATCGGAATGCAATACTTCCTGCATCTTCTGCAGCCATAGACAAAACCCGGGAGAAGTGGAAGTTTTCCGAATGCCCCGAATGGAGCTGGAGGACTTCAGAGAAATTATCGATTTTTTATCTCCAGCGAGGAAAATTGTAATTGGGGAATCTGCCACGAGGATTGTAGAAGGTGAACCTTTGCTCCATAAAAACTTTTTAGGCATATTGCAATTAATAAGGAACCGGCACCCCAATACGCCCATTCAGGTCACTACCAATGGAATTCTACTGGACGAGGTGCTTATCCGGGAACTGATGAAGCTGGGGGGAATCGAACTGAACATATCGGTAAATTGCGTCAGCTTCAGCAAAAGACAGCAGATTCTGGGGTTAAAAAAGGACGATGAAATTCGACACAAATTAAAAACCTTAAAGGATCGTTTAAAATTCACTGGGAGTTTCGTATGGGTGCCGGATCAGTTAGAGGAAGCAGACGTTCAGGAGATGGTATCCCTCCTGGAGGAGAGCGGTGCGGAGGCAGTACGCATGTTTTTACCGGGGTATACGTACTTGTCCGAGAGCAAGGCAGATATGAGAGAATTATACCAGGCAGCTTTTGCCATTGTGGAGAAGTTAAGGAAGCGTCGCTCTATTCCCGTCATTATCGAACCTTCTTTTATCGAAGACTTGGGGAGTAGAGTGGAAGGGGTGATCCAGGGGTCACCTGCATGGAATTCCGGTATAAAGACAGGAGACAAAATCCTGGATATTAACGGCAAGAGTGCGTTGACCAGGGTGGAAACCTTCGAGAGGGCATTCAAGCTGGCGAACCCGGTTTTGACAGTATTACGGGAGGAGGATGAAATACGGATTCAGATCCTGAAGAAAAAGAACTGCCCTCCAGGGTTTATTTTATTGTATGATATTCATCCGGAACTCGTTGACGATGTAAATACTGCGGTAAAAAGGCATGGAGCGGATAAAGTACTTTTTATGACGTCGGAACTGGCAGAAAACATGCTAAAAAGGCTTTTTGAAGTTCAAAAGCCGGAATGTGAATATGAGGTTCTTCGGGTATCCAATGGATATTTTGGTGGAAATATAAAGTGTGCGGGTCTTCTCACTGTGGACGATGTTATTGATGCAGCCCAGGCATATATGAGAAAAGCAGAGCCCCCGGATTTGATCCTTCTGCCGCCCATCATGTTTGACTTTAAGAAAAGAGATTTGTTAGGCAAAAGCATTAAAATAATAGAGGAAAAGTTAAAAATCCCGGTAGATACACCCTAGGGAGTATTTACCAGGATTTTCTATTCCTTTAAACCTGTGTACTGTTTGTAGTACTGCATAACTTTATTTACATAATCCTGGGTTTCCTCAAAAGGAGGAACACCATTATACTTCCTGACATTATTAGGGCCCGCGTTATAGGCGGCCAGAGCAAGCTTGATATCCCCGTTGAAGTTCACCAGTTGGTCCCGAAGGTACCGGGTTCCACCATCGATATTCTGGGCGATATCCCAGGCATCCTTAACCCTGAGGGCACTTGCCGTTCCCGGCATTAATTGCATTAGACCCTGTGCTCCTGCATGGGAAAGAGAATCCGGCTGGAAGTTTGACTCCTGCTTCATGACGGACCGGATTAGGTTCGGGTCCACCCCGTACTTTTTCGATGCCAGGTTTATATTTTCAGTGATCATATTCATCAGTTTGGTTTTATCCACCGGATAGACGGCGTTACTTTGTTTTCGGAGACGCAAGGCGGTCTCATACTGGTCATCGGTTTTAGCCGATTTATAAACAGGTGCATAAGCATTTGCATTGCTTATGGAATTGGTAACACTTTCAAGTATTTCATTAAATGAAGGAGCAACTTCCGGTGTTTGTATTTTTAAGGGCACACGGCCCTGGATCTCAGTGAGCTTCTGCGTAAAAAGATCATTTACTTTCAAGGACAATTTTTTTCACCTCGAATATACAATATTTTTCACTCTATATTTCGGACAAAAGGTGAAAAAGCATAACAGTAAATCATAGCCAAAAAGCAAAGATATTTAGGAAACTTCCAACTGGCTTTTTTTCGAAAATTTCGAGCAGGCATTCTTCTGGGTACCGTCAAACTGTCGGACAGAGAATAACTGACACAGGCCTGTATTGGAAGTTTGAGCCGCTGGATTTATAATAAAGTTTTCACAATTAATGCATTTGTTGCTAAGGTCCTTGTTTGATTTATTGGTAGGTGCAAAGCGATGTTTGGAACACACATAATCGGGTGATACCGCTCCTTTTTCCCTGCACAATATATCACTGTTAACAGCCATGCTGGTTCCTTTCAGGCAGTTGCTGCAACTCTTCTTCTGTTTAAACATTTCTTTCCCCCTGGACTGTAATGATGAATGAAGAAGAAAGAATGAACAATGAAGAATTTCTTCCTGCGTGTTTCGTATTTTATTCTCCATTCTGCATTTCTCATTCTTCATGGCTTTCTCGCGCAACTCGATTATACCACTTCCGGGTCAGAGATGTTTAAAAATGGGAAATAATATTCATAAATTTTTATTCAAAAAAATCCTCCGGTGGGTTATAATAGAACAAATTACATCCAAAAGGAGTAGCCATGGATAAGCCTACGATTTTAAGAAAACGATTTATACCTTTTGAAACAGTGGATATATCAGGGGATGAGGTACTGCTTAGAAATGACGAACTGCTGGTGACCCGTTGGAAAGCCATAAAACCCAGAAATGACATCTGTGGGGGGATTTCCTGGGCATTTTTGAAAAATGGGGTAAAAATAAGCAGATTTTATAATCATTCCGGGGAATTCGCCTATTGGTATTGTGATATCATTGACGTGGATTTTGACCGTGAAGCCGATAAATACGTATTAATCGACCTGTTGGTGGATGTGAAGATTTTCCCCGATGGAAAAGTGGAGATTCTGGACGCCGATGAGCTGGCAGAAGCTTTGGAACAGAACATTGTTACAAAGGACCATGCCTGCAGAGCCCTGCGAAAGTTGAATTTCCTGCTGGAGAAGATTTATTCCGGGAATTTTCCGCCGGAAGTTTGCAAAGAATACAAATAAGGCTGCGAGTGTGAGATAGATCGGCCACTGTAAAAGTGGTTTTATCCAGCTAGGCAAGTCGGCTTGTCCTTGCCTCGTTGCCTGGCTGGAAATCACTAAGTTTACAGTGACCGATCATAGATAAAGGATGATATTTATGGAAAAATGGATTGACCTTCATACCCATTCTACAGCTTCCGACGGCAGCATGCGTCCTGCAGAACTGGTCCGGTACGCCAGGGAAACCGGGTTGGCAGTCATCGCTCTTACAGACCATGATTCCATGGGGGGCGTGGAAGAAGCCATAGAAGAAGGAAAGAAAATCGGTGTTGAAGTGGTGGCCGGGGTAGAAATCGGCGTAGAGTTCAAACCGGAAATGCACATGCTGGGATATTTCTTTGGCGATAGTTATGAAAATATCCGGGAAGTCCTGGAAGAACTTCGGCAGAACAGGGAAAAGCGGAATCCTCAGATTGTTGAAAAGCTCAATGAACTGGGTTTTGCCATAACCATGGAGGAAGTCCGGGAAGCTGCCGGCGGAAATGTCATCGGAAGGCCGCATATAGCGAAAGTTCTGGTTGACAAGGGCTATGCAGAGAGTGTAAGTGAAGTTTTTGAAAAATACCTTTCAGCGGGGAGGCCTGCCTACTTTAAGAAGGACCGCCTGACTCCCGGCCAGGGAATGCAGGAGATACTAAAAGCCGGAGGCGTGCCTGTACTGGCGCATCCGCTTTACCTGGAGCGTGACTGGGATCAGCTGGATGACCTTCTGGCCCGGTTAAAGCAGGAGGGACTCAAAGGACTGGAAGTATATTATACGGACCACTCGGAAGAGGACATCGTCCAGTACCGGAAGCTGGCAGAAAAGCATGGGCTGGTAATGACCGGCGGAAGTGATTTTCACGGAAGCTTCAAACCGGATATTGACCTTGGAAAAGGCCGCGGCAACCTGAAGGTGCCGTATGAACTTCTTGAAAAATTGAAAGCGGTGGGAAGGCCGCGATAGATGCAAGAATTTTTAACTGCACCATACTTTGATTTCCAATCAGAGTAAAGGCATGAAATTTTATACGGGGTTTAAGGGGCGGTAAGCCCCTTTTTCATTTGATTTTCCGGGGACATTTGGAATACCTTGACCTCAGCATGAAACAGATACAAAGCATTTCAGGGTCAAATACATACTTCCAGCTGGAAACATCTATGCCGGAATGGAATATTTTCGAAAATAGCTTATCAGATTTCTGTGATAAGATAAGTTTTATGCGTTTGCTGTGTTGCGGAAGGTAAATTTTATTGTAAATTGTTTGAGAGTGGAATATAATTTTCATATGGCTGTCAAATATGACACTGTATACAACACTGCTAATCGGGCAGAAATAGTAGTGTATTCTTGTGGGTGAAATCAAAAACGAGGTGAATTCATATGACGGATAAGAATTATCCTGATTCCTTGAATATAAGGATTTCAGAGGAAGCTGCCAAGGCTTTTATCGGTAAGGGACGGTTTGTGAAAGAAAAATCCCACGTAGCCCAGGATATCCTGGAAAGGATGATGGAATTGAAGGAATGCTACGAAATATATCTGGAAACCCATGTGCGGAACAGCAGCGAATTGGAAAGGATGCTGAAATCCCAGGTGTCAAGCCTGAAATTCGATTTTGACTGTAATATGGTTTTGGAAGGGAATGACGATGGTGTGGTGACCGGTGACTTGAAAAACCTTGATTTTAGTAATGACGGTAAAATAATTTGTGCAAAAACGGCGGATTCCATTCTGTGCTTCGAAATGGAAAACGATTGATATGTCAGCAATGTTTTTCATACACTCATTATTACTAACGCAGGTGCATTTCTCAAAAATCTAAAACTTTAAGGTCTGGTGATCAATGATGCCTCGCGAAAAGGTGATTGATTTATATGTTTCAAAATCCCATAAGGACAAGCCTATATTCCGCAAATTTTTGAAAGGGGTATTGGGGAAGGCCGCAAACAGCGGCTATATCGTGAATATTGTCGACATGACCGAGGTTCCTTTGGAGGCTTATATTGCATCAAGAAAGGGGAATAATGGGAGATGCGTTTTGATTGTGGGAATGAACCTGTTTCAGGAGGCAGATATTTTAGCCGCATTTAAAGAGGCCAACATTCCTTTCTTTGTGATCAACAGGCATTATGCCGATTTTCTGAACATCAACTCCGTTTCAATCAATTACTCCAATGCAGTCAAGGAAATAACCGAGCACCTGATTAAAAGCGGTAGACGGAAAATTGCTTTTGTTGGGTTTAACAGGTTTTCGAGCATTGACAGGCAGAAGCTGGAAGGCTATACCAGTGCCTTGAAAGAATACAGACTGGATTTTAATTCCAATTATATCTTTGATTATGGAGTAAAAAAAGTATCCGATTCCATAGAAGAATTTTTAAGTGTTGTCAAACAATTTGATGCTGCCGTATGTTCCAATGATTCCATTGCCATCATGGTAAGCAATGCACTCCGGAAAAAAGGAGTTCTCATACCTGACGAGCTTGCAATTACAGGGTTTGACAATATGACCATCGGAAGATTGGCTACGCCGAAACTGACGACCATCGGATTTTCCCAGGAGGAAATCGGTATGCTGGCGGTAAAAGCCGTATCCCTGTTTCAGGGGGGAACAAAAATCAGTAACCTAAAAATCATGGTTAATTATAAGCTTTTAATCAGAGAGTCCAGCGGAAGCAGTCCGGGCACTGCCATTAACAAAGTCCCCAATCCCTGGCTGGAAAATGATGATGGCTGTAAGCCGCTTGCGGAACAGGATTATGATCAGGCTAAGAATATGGAATACTGGTTCGATGAAGATATTAACCGGTATTATGATTTTGAAAGACTTCTCTATTCCATCACTTCTCTGGAACTTAAAATACTGGGAATGCTATTGTCCAAAGCTTTCTACAAGGAGATCGCCGCAGAACTGTATATCACGGAAAGGGCCGTAAAATATCATGTGGAAAAGCTATCCGAGAGGCTGCATGTGGAAAGCGGCAAAGCCTTGGTCCGGCTGCTGAACAGCAATTTCGATGCAAGCCGATTGATCCGGGTAAGCAAACGATGGTTTTACCGTTACTGATCCAAGGCTCATCATAAGTGAAAGAAAAACGATCAAATCCATATCAAAACTTTACACTTTTTTTTCATAGATAATTAAATGAAACAATCCTATAATTGAATTGCGGATGTAATTGGAAAAACCGTGAATGGGGTATTTTTATGCTCTTTTTATGATGTTTTGCAATAGCAGCTATACAAATTCGGATGGAACTTAGGGATCGCTAAAATATAACTTCCGCTAAAACTTTTTCAGGCTAC
>ENA-OFCE01000401-OFCE01000401.1-metagenomes-genome-assembly--contig:-NODE-401-length-29356-cov-4.983755_pt1 | contig 29356 bp, 36 predicted proteins | sample MGYA00153388_OFCE01 | MGnify analysis MGYA00153388 | reverse complement strand
AGGTCAACAACTGGCCAGGCGTGGTGACTGTCGGCGTCTTTGCGTTTCAAAAAGCCAGCGTTTGTTTACTGGCTACCGCTGCCGGTGTTAGAACGCTGACGTTTTAAAAGCGACTTTTAAAAACGAATACCTGAAGGATTAGCCGCTGCTGGCGTGGGTTGAGGTGCTTGTACAGCCGCCCGAGCAGGTGCAGCGACCGTGGGTGGTGCAGCGGCCACAGTTACCAAAGGCGTTGCGGGTGGCTGGCGGTAAGTTGATGGCAATACCGATGCGGCTGGGTAGCCTGCCGCATTTAAAAATTGCGTCCACTCCGCATCTGAAAAGCCTTTGAGCTGCTGGCCACCAATGGTGGCAAAGGGCAGGGAGTTTTCACCGCTCAGGCGTTGCAGGGCTTGGCTGTCTTCTGATGTCAAGACGGTTTTCTCAGAAAACGGAACGCCGCGAGTGATTAACATCGAGCGCGCCGACTGGCATGGGCCGCAATTTTCACCTGTGTAAAGCGTTACGGGATATTTTTGAGCAACCTGTCGCAATTCAAAAGGCAATGAGCTGCTGGCGATACCGCCACTCGATTTACCCGCTGCGGAGGTGATCTTGGCATTGGGCTCGGCGGGCGGCTTGTCTGAATATGTCACCTTGCCATCAGACCCTACGATGCGGTACACCGGTTGAGCATTTATTAGGGTTGTAGCGCCCGCAAACAGGGCGCAAGCAGCTATGATTTTAGTAGCAATTCTTATCGGTACGCTGGTTGCGGGCATCGGCAGCGTGTGGCTGGCGGCGGCGCTCAGCTTTGGCTTGCTGGCCAAATACACGCAGCACATGCTGAGCCTGGCAGCGGGCGCATTGCTGGCCACCGCTTTCATGCACCTGCTACCCGAGGCATTTGAAAGCCAGGCGAGCGCGCACGATTTGTTTGCTGCCCTGTTGGCCGGGTTGGTGTTTTTCTTTTTGCTTGACAAGGCTGAACTGTGGCACCACGGACACGAGCATGGCGGTGGGCATGGCTCTGCGCATTCGCACGATCATGTGCATGGCCATGACCATATTCTTGACAGCGAACGCAGCGCAGGGCCCTCTGCCCTGGCAAGTTCAGCCCCAGCCGCCTACGGCAGCAGCAGCGTGCGGCCGCAGGAACACAAAGCGGCAATCGTGGGGGCTCACAGTCCTTCGGGCGGCTGGGCGGTGCTTGCCGGGGACAGCGTGCATTGCTTTGGTGACGGTATTTTGATTGCGTCGGCGTTCATGGCCGATCTCAAGCTGGGCATCGTTGCATCGCTGGCGGTACTGGCGCATGAAGTGCCGCACCACATGGGTGACCTGGCGGTGCTGCGCCAATCGTCGAACAACAACCAGCGCGTAGCAGTCGTCAAAGTGTCAATGGCAGGCGCAGTCACGGCGCTCGGCGGGCTGCTTGGCTATTTACTGGTAGAGCAGCTCTACGACTTCCTGCCGTTCTTTTTAATCCTTGCGTCCAGCAGCTTTGTCTATGTCGCGCTGGCCGATTTGATTCCGCAATTGCAAAAGCGTGCCGCGCTGGCCGAGACTGCCGCGCAGGTTGCATGGCTGCTGGCAGGCATTGGTTTGGTCACCATCATCAGCCGGTTGGCGCATTAAGTGGTGACAGGCGTTACAAATTGCAACGAAACGGGGGTACAAGACGCTGCCCCACAAGCGGGTAACGTCGCGTCCCTTGGGGCATACGTGGGTGTTGGATAAATTTACGGCTGGCTAATCGGCATCGCCATTGCGGCATGTTCATTTTTAAAAAGGAAATCCGCATGTTCACGTCAAAATTCGAGACCCTGGCCGCAACCGCTGTTGCATTGACCGCATTGCTGGCCCTTGGAGCTTGCAACAAGAAAGTGAAAGACACGAACGTCGAGCCAGCGCCTGCACCCCTGACCACCCCTTCAACCGACACGCCAGCCCCAAGCAGTGGCATGGGCACACCCACTCCCTCAATGGGCAGCAGCGCGCCCATGGGCTCAAAGGATTCAAGCAGCTCAGGCGTGTCGCCGACCACGCCAGCGCCTATGCCAGCAGCCAGCGGCACCGGCAACCGATAAGTTCAGCCCCGGGTTGGTTGGCGGCTCAACCCTGCGCCATCGGCCGGGTTAAATCGCTGCACCAGTCGCTCCAGCTTCCTGCATACAAGCCGGAGGCACCCAAACCGGCGATTTGCATGGCTAGCATATTCGGCAGGGCGCTCACGCCGCTCCCGCATTGATGCACCACGCTTGCCGGGTCACGCCCAGCCAGCAGCGCTTCAAATTCCGCCCTCAACACCTGAGCGGATTTGAATTTGCCGTCAGCGCCAATGTTTTCGGTGAATGGTCGGTTCAGCGCACCCGGAATATGTCCTGCAACCGGGTCAAGCGGTTCGACCTCACCCCGAAAGCGCGGCCCGCCTCGCGCGTCAACCAAGGTTTGCGCAGGGCGACCTAAATTGGCGGCAATTTTTTCAGCGCCAACCAACTCAACCAGTTCGGGCGCCAATGCAAAGTTGGTTTGAAAATGCGCAGGCTCGGTGCCACTGCTGACCGCTCCGCCCGATGCCGTCCATGCTTGCAAACCACCATCCAGCACCGCAACACTGGCGTGGCCCGCCCACTTGAGCATCCACCAAAGTCGGCCGCTGTAATTTGCGCCATTGCGGTCATACACCACCGCTTGCATGTCGTTGGCCAGGCCAACGCTGGACAGCCACGCGGCAAACGCTTCACGCTGCGGCAGCGGGTGCCGTCCACCCGAGGCGCCCGTGCCGTGTTTGTCGCTCAACGCTTTGTCAAGATCAGCGTACACCGCACCCGCAATGTGTGACTCGGAAAATTGCTGGTACCCCGCATGTGGGTCGCTCAGCTCAAAAGTGCAATCAAATATGCGCGCCGGGGTTTTGGCCTCCAGCAGTGTTTGCAGTTGCCCGGCAGAAATCAGCAGGTCGTATTGCAGGTCGTAATGCATGTCAAATTCCTTAAAAATCAATGCTCTTCAGCCGGCGCGTTGGGCGCGGCGCGCGCGCGCAGAACAGTAGCGGCGATGGCACTCAGCATAATCAGCCCCATACCAGCCCAGCCCAAAAGCGGTATCTGGTCGCCAAACAACGCCAGACCGTAGAGCGCGGAAAAAATAATTCCTGAATACTGCAAGTTTGCCACCATCAGCGTGCCGCCGTGGTTGGTCGACATGGAATAGGCCTTGGTCATGCAAAGCTGGCCCAGGCTGGCCAGCAGGCCAATGGGCAGCAGCCACAACGCGTGTTGCCAGGACCAAGCGGAAATACCGATTGCTGCCATGCCGATTGCCCCGGCAATCACAGTGCCCACTGCAAAGTAAAACACGGTGCGGGCCTCGGGCTCGCCCATGCGTGCCAGCACCATCACCTGCATGTAGGCAAACGCGGCACCCAAGCCCGACAGCAAACCAATCAGCCCGGCGAAGGCCTGGTTTTGGTCAATGGTTGGCCGCAGCAGCATCACCACACCAGCAAAGCTCGCAAGAATGGCGGCCACCAGCGGCCCCTGGGAAGGGAAGTTTACCCCCACGCTTTCCGCTTCGCGTGATGCGCTGCCCCCCGAGGGGGCTGGTTTTTCTTGGGGCGGCCCAGCAAAAAACCGCACACGTTCACCCGCTTTGGCAAACATCAACGTGCCGCCGACCAAGAATGCGGCAATCCAGACGCTGCTCATGTAGTTCAGCGTCATGGCGGTGGCCAGCGGAAGGTTGGCAATGGCATAAAACCAGGCCGACAGCGCCACCACGCCAACCACGCTGCGCCAGATGTGCATGGGCAATACCGATGTGCGGAGCGACGTGCCGCGAAGGTGCGCGTACACCGCCATAAACACCACGCCAATCACCCCCCGGTAAAACACCAGCTCGGCAGCGTTGAAATGGCTGGACGCAAATTTGACGCACACTGCCATGCTGGAAAAGATAAAAGCGGAGAGAACCATCCAGACGGCTTGCATAGCTGTATTTTTTGACGAATATTGATAAAAAGTGCTATTAGCCCAATAAATACTGGCTCAAGCAGCTATTAAAATAATAGCATTTTGGCAATTGTGACCTTTAGCGTGTACAGCCGCCGCGCCCACTGGCCAGCCCGCGCAGGTCGCTGCTCCAGGTCAGCGCCTCAATATCGATCTGGATACGCTCTCCATCAACGGCAGTCATTATCACGGTGCCATTGATGTTGAAGGTGTAGACCGCAACGCCATCAATCTCAACCGAGCGCACACCATCTGCGTCTAGCTCAACAGCGACCTTTCGCTGCCAGATGCTGCGGGCGGGCAGGTAAAAAGCATTGCAGGTAAACAAGACGAAGCTGGACGCCGCTGCGGAAGGTGATGCAGAAGGTGATGCGGCCTCTAGACCGGCCGATGGTTTTGCCACGGCCTCCCCTGCAGCGTGGGCCGAGCCGGCAAGTAGAGCAACTAATAAAACAAAAGCAGATTTGCGCATCATGCATGCAGGTTTGTGGTGGTTAAAGCAATTGTGGCGGCCAGGCGCATCTCAACGGCAAAACCCGAAGCAACTTCAGGCAAACTGACCCCGCCACCGTGGGCTCTGGCAACGATGTCGGCCAGCATCAGCCCCAGGCCGGTCACGCCATCGTAACGCTCGCTATTGAGCGCCTGCTCGAGCGCCAGCCTGCGCGCTGCAGGCACGCCAGTGCCATCGTCAACTATGCGCAGGGTGTGTGCATCAGGCATGGTCACATGGATGTTTTTCGCACCGTGGCGCAGCGCATTGTCAAACACGTTGAGCAATGCCGCCGCGAGCAGATCGCCGTCGGCCTGAAGTACGCCATCGGCTGCAGAGTGCACGGTCAGCCCGGCAGGTGCCAATCGCGGCAACCACTCTTTGACTGCAATCGGTTGGCGCTGCAATTCCACGCCGCTTCTGAACAGCGACAGCAGCGATGCCACTACGCGCTGCAAACTGCCGCTGGCAACGCGAATTTGCTGCAGCCGCGCCGTCATTTCAGGCGGACATTCGCGCAGTGCAACTGCCAGCTGCGCGTCCATGCCGGCCAAGGGTGTGCGCAGCGCATGGGCTGCGTGGCCGCTGAAGGCGCGCTCGTTTGCTACGCGGCGGGCCAGGCGCTGGCCCAGTGCATCAATGGCGTCGTGCACGCTTTGCAGCTCTTGGCGCTCTGCCGGGCCAAGTCCGGCGTCGGTTTTCAAAGGGTCAAAATTTTTCAGTTTTGCTGCCAGGTTTTGCAGCGGCTGCAATTCTTGCCTTGTTTTGGCGCGTAGCCAAAAATGCCCGAGCAGCGCAATTGCCAAAGACGCCAAGGCCGCACTTAACGCGACTTCAAATTGCGTTTCGCCGCGCTCTGTAACGGCTTGCGCAACGTACAGCATGCGCCCGTCGTCACTCAACGGCAAGCCATACACGCGCCAGGTCGGTAAATCGCCAAAGCCGCGCAGGGGCACCGCAAACAGCGCCTGCGCTGGGGCGCGCTGCGACGCTTGCAGCACGCTGGCGCTGTTGTCTGCCGCGTAGCGCACCACCTGCCAGGCAAATTGCTCGGGCGCCTGCGCACCGCTGGGCTTGATCGGCGCGACCTGCGCGGCCTGCGTGCCTTGTGCCAAAGGGCCGCTAAGAACTTCAGCGGCAGCCTGCAAAGCTTCGTCGAGTAGTTCATTGACTTCTTCATGCACAGCCAGCCACATCGCAGCAGTAATGGCAAGCGTCCAGAGAACCGACCACACCAGTAAAGTGCGCAGCAGGCGCTGGCGTATGGAAGGAAGCGGGGTCATGGCGTCGGATTGACTGCAGGTTGACGTTCAGGCCCCAGGCGGTAGCCCAGCCCACGTACGGTTTCAATCAGGTCGCGGCCCAATTTGCGCCGCAGGCTGGAGATATGCACTTCAAGCGCATTGCTGCTCACGTCGGCATCAAAGCCTACTGTCAGGCGTTCCAAATCAGATTTAAGCACCACCCGGCCTGCACGGTGGCACAGCGCTTGCAGTACCGACCATTCTCTGGCGGTCAAATCAACCAGCGTACCGCTAAGGCGCGCGCTGTGGGCTGCGAGGTCAATAGCGACAGCGCCAACTTTCAACACAGCCGCGCCGGTCGATGCCGCGCGGCGCACCACCGCACGCAGGCGTGCGCAAAGCTCCTCCGGCGCAAACGGTTTGACCAAATAGTCATCAGCGCCGCCGTCCAGGCCTTCAATTCGGTCTGAAAGCAAATCGCGTGCGGTCAACATCAATGCGGGTGTGGTGTCACCCGTTGCGCGCTTTGCCCTCAGCCACTCAAGGCCTGAGCCGTCAGGCAATTGCCAATCGACCAACAGCGCGTCGTACGGCTCGCTGTGTAGCGCACGGGCCTGCTGCAGGTTGCGGCACCAGTCCACCAGGTGCTGCTCCAGACGCAAAAAGTCGCGCAAACCTTCGCCTAAAACGGGGTCGTCTTCAATCAGCAGCAGGCGCATGGTGTGATGTGTTGGCCATAGTTTGTTATGCGAAAACCATCATAGGCGATGCAAAAAATAAGCACTGCGCCGGTCCTCCGGCCACTGGGTCTTCAGCCTGACTTCAGCCTGGCTTCAGGTGAACTTCAGGCCATGAGCCGACGATACCTTGATGAAAAAACTGCCCACTGAAGTTTGGACAACGATCAAGCCAGCCGCTCGGAGCGCGCCCTTCACCATCGACCTGACCACCGAGCAGCTGATCGCAGCAGTCAGCGTGTTCTGGCTCATCTCGGCGAACCAGCTATTTTTTACAACCGCCTTGAAAGGGTTTTCACTGGCAGCGCCAGCGACTTGGGGTTTTGCCATTGCGCTGGCTGTCATGGTGGTCAGCGTGCAGTTTTTTTTGCTGGCGATGGTCGGGCATCGGTTGATCATTAAACCGCTGCTTGCGCTGCTGCTGGTGGTCACTGCCAGTGCTGCGTACTTCATGCAAGCCTACGGGGTGTATTTTGACCCGAGCATGGTTCGCAATATTTTGCGTACCGACGTTGCAGAAGCGCGGGAGATTGCCTCGTGGCCGCTGGCCCTGCATTTCGCGCTGTATGCCGCGCTGCCGCTGGTACTTTTGTGGCGCGTACGCATCGTGAAGCGGCCCGTGTTGCGCGCGGCAGCGCATCGCTTGGGCTGGACGTCGCTGGCGCTTGCGCTAGCGGTAGGCGCGGTGCTGGCGGTGTTTCAACCTTTTGCATCACTGATGCGCAACCAAAAAGAAGTGCGCTACCTCATCACGCCGGCTAATATGGCATGGTCCATCAGCAGCGTAGCCGCGCAAAGCTTGCGTGGCGCAGGCAAACCGCGCCAGCCAATCGGGATGGACGCCACCCGGATTGCGCCTGCAACGGGTGCCAAACCGCAGTTGCTGGTGCTGGTGGTGGGCGAGACCGCACGTGCAGCCAATTGGGGCCTAAACGGATACGCACGGCAAACCACACCCCAATTGGCAAAGCTCGGAGTGGAGGGTTTGATAAATTTCCAGCAAGTCACCAGTTGCGGCACCAACACAGAGGTGTCGGTGCCCTGCATGTTCGCGCCAGTGGGCAGGCGCAACTACAACGAGGCCGACATTCGGGGCAGCGAGTCGTTGCTGCATGTACTGGCCAGAACGGGCATCAGCGTGCAATGGCGCGACAACCAATCCGGCTGCAAAGGCGTGTGCGACGGCTTACCGACTGAGAGCACCTTGGACACGAACCTCACCGGTCTGTGCGTGGATGGGCGCTGCCTGGACGCCGCTTTGCTGGATGGCCTGGACGCGCGGCTTGACACCGCCACAGGCACGCAGGTGCTGGTGCTGCACATGCTGGGCAACCACGGGCCATCGTACTTTCGCCGCTACCCGCCGCAATTTGCCAGGTTTGCTCCGTACTGCCAGAGCGACGACTTGGCGCGCTGCACACGCGAAGAAATCGTCAACGCATACGACAACGCTTTGCTGTATTCCGACCACGTTTTGGCACAACTGATCAGCCAGCTGCAAAGCCGGGCGAGCAGTGTTGATTCGTCGCTCATTTACGTTTCAGACCACGGCGAATCTTTGGGTGAAAAAGGTTTGTTCTTGCACGGCATGCCTTATGCCATTGCGCCGAGTGAGCAAACGCGCGTACCCATGGTGATGTGGTTTTCAGGCGGTATGCAGAAAACGCTGGCGCTAAGCGCTACCTGCCTGAAAAACCGCGCGACGCTGCCAGCCAGCCATGACCATTTATTTCACTCGGTACTTGGCATGCTGAACGTAAAAACCGCACTGTATGAACCAACACTTGACCTGACCGCGCCGTGCCGCGGCGCCCCAGCGCTGGCTGCAACCCAGCCATGACGGCCGAACGCCGAGACGCGCTGGTAACGTTACTGGGCTTGGGACTGCTTGCGGCTTGGGACGGTGCGGGATTGGACGTACCGCTGATGCACCTGTTTGGCAACGCCAACGGTTTTGTGTGGCATGAAGCGGCGGCACTGCGTTGGATGCATGCAGGTGGCCGTGCACTTGCATGGGCAGTCTTGGCCTGGATGGCGTGGACAGCTTTCGCTGTGCCCACCAAACGCGTACCGGCCACAAGTGCGCAGCCCCGTGCGTATTTGCACAACCGCTATTGGTTCAGCGTGACGCTGCTGTGCCTGCTGCTGATTAACGTCATCAAGCACACAAGCGCCACCAGTTGCCCCTGGGATTTAGCCGAGTTTGGTGGCGTTGCACGGCACATTTCACACTGGGCGCTGTTTGTTCGTGATGGTGGGCCGGGGCAATGCTTTCCGTCGGGCCACAGCAGCGCAGCGTTTGCGTTCTTCAGCCTGTATTTTCTATTCCGACACCACGATGCGGCACGCGCAAAGCGCTACCTGGCCGCCATTTGCGCAGCGGGTTTGGTCGTTAGCCTGACGCAAATTTTACGCGGGGCGCACTACCCGAGCCATGCCCTGTGGACGGCCTGGCTGTGCTGGGGCACCTGCTGCGCAGCCGATGCAGCGCTGCAGTTCTGGCGGCCAGTGCAAGGCGCGGTGCGCGCCTGATTTCTAATTATGCTATTATTTTCATAGCTAATTGCGCCCATATATGTTGGGCTACAACTCTTTTATTTGTAAGTCTGCAAATTAAAAATTTATATAAATCAGTGCCGTAAGCCAATAAAAACGGGTGCAAGCAGCTATTAATATCGTAGCCAATTGTTTTAAAGCGCCCTCGCCTTGAACTGCTCCAGCACGATGCTGGCCACCGCATCGGGTCGCTCTTCATGCGCCAAATGCCCCAAGCCTTCCAGCGTCGTCAAGGTCGGCTGCTCGCTGGCAGATGCTGCAGGCCACAGCGCACGCAGCCGCGCTGCTTGCCGCGGTGAAACGGTTTGGTCGTTGCTGCCAACAATCAAACTGAGCGGCGTTTTGAGGCGCGGCAAGTCCCGCTCTAACTGCGGCAAATCCCAGTTGGCCATCATGCCCAATGCCCCCGCTGCATGGCCGGGGTTGCGGACCAGCTGGGCATACAGTGCCATGCCTTCGTCGTCCAGTTGCGATCCGGTGCTGGCGATGAGTTTTTGCACCACGGCCGGGCTGGTGGCCTGCCACGAAAAAAATTTAGGCACAAACGGCAGCGCCGACATGACCTTGGCGACAGGTGAAAAAACCTGCCCCGCCAAACCGCCCAGCGGTAGCAATGCCCCGTTGATGCTGACCAGCAATTGCGGCGCGATCAGGCCATCCAGACACATGCGTATGCCAATGGCTGCTCCCGCTGAGTGTCCGATGACCAGCGCCGGGCTGACAGCTAACACCTTGAGCAACTCGCCCAGCGCGCCCGCCATGCCTGGCAGCGACAGTTGCTGCGAGGTCGCACCACCCGGCGGCATATCGGTAAACGCATGGCCCGGCAAGTCAACGGCCAGCAACGAAAAGTGCGGCGTCAGCAGCGGGACCAAGCCGCGCCATGAATGGGTGGACGAGCCCGTGCCGTGAATCAGCAAAGCAGTCGGAGCGTCTGCAAGCAAAGAGTCAAACTGCTGCACGTGCCACTGCATGTGTGCCGCTCGTACAAACCTGCTGTGCGCGCGGTGCGGCCAGTTGCTGCCGTCTTGCTCCCATTGCAAACGCTGGACCATGGCTTTGCCTGCTACCTTGCCGAGGCGCTCGCCATTTGCACCACGCGCGACACGGCTTGGGCGCCCGCGTACGGCAGCGCCACATAAGCAGCCCCCATTTCAGCGGCGAGCAGTTGCGCGGCCAGCTGCGGCTGGGGCGAGGTGTCTAGCAACAGCGCGGTGAAGCCTGCCGCGCGGAACTGCCTTGCGGCCGCGATGGAGTCTTCTTCTGACTTGGCACGCCCCGGCGTGCCATCGCGGGCAATGTTTCCGCGCCCATCTGTCAGCAGCACAACGATCGGCGTTTCACCGCGGCGGCTGATCTGCTCGGCCAGCTCACGCGCCGCGTCGATCGCAGTGGCCAGTGGCGTACCGCCACCGCCTGGCAAACCGGCCAGCGCCCGTTTTGCGCGCGCCAGCGAGCGGGTGGGCGGCAACAGTACTTCGGCAGTCTTGCCGCGAAATGCCAGCACCGCCACGCGGTCACGGCGCACATAGCAATCGGCCAACAACAATTCAACCGCGCCTTTGGCTTCAGCCAAACGGTTCAGCGCAGAAGAGCCCGACGCGTCCACCACAAACAACGTGGTGGTTTGGCCCGCCTGCTTGAAGCGGGTGACGTGAAAATCTTCACGCCTGACGTGAATGCGTTTGCGTGCCCTATCAAAGGGTGTGGGGGATTGGCGTTCGCGCAGTTTTTGCCACGGTGCGGCTGCACGCAGGGTCTCAATCACATTGAGCCGGCTACCCGCGCGCGGCTCACCGCGCCGGGCACCCAGTGGCCTGCCACGCGTCTGGCTCTTTTGCGCTGCACCAGAGCGGCCGGCGGCCTGGGCCCGCGCTTTCGCAGCCTTCCCCACTTTGAGCGCCGCGAGCAAACCAGCCGGAACAGCCGCCCGTGCGGCTTGCATAACGCTTTCAGCCAAGGTTTCAGCGGTATTGATGTCTGGCGGATCTTCAGGCGCTTGGTCTGGGTCTGCTGGTGGCTCGACAGGCGGCGAGGCCGGATCTTCCCGATCTTGCTGATTCGGTTCGTCAGGTGTTTCTTGGGAGCTATCGGACTCTTGCTCAGGCTGATCCTGGTCGCCGCTGGCCTGCGCTGCTGGCAGCTGCGTAGCGCGTGGGGCAAGCACCAACCGCGCGGCAAGGGCGGCATGCGCTTCGGTAACATGCAGCACTCCATCAAGTGCGGCTGCGCAGCGCGCGGCTCTCAAGGCAAACAAGGGCGCGCGCAACGAATACACGCCAAGCGCAAGCGCGGCAGCGCACAATGCCGCAATGGTTTCGGTGCTGGCTTGCACATTGGGCAAAAGCGCTCGCGCCTCGGCAATGTCTTCAGGCTCAAAGCTTGGCTCTATATCGTCTTGTGCAGCCCCGGTAAGTTCGACCAAAAACGCCAACCTGTCCAGCAAAGCGGCCGGCACCTGTTCGTCAGCACCGACGCCTTCATCAAGCGCTATCAGTCCCAGCCGAGCGGGGCGAACGAGCGCAAGGCCATCTCGTTGAATCGCCACCTGCTGGGTGTCCAACACCGAGGCCAAACGGCCTGCAGTACCCGCTGAAACGCGCTCGGCCATGGCCACCAGCACCACGCCCCCGTCTGAGCTGGCCAAAACGCCGTGTTGGGCCACCGGGCGACCCGCATTGAGCGTTGCGCCCAAATCCAGCCCGCCAAGCAGTGCTACGTCGTTGATGTTGAGCGGAATGCGGCGCTGGGGGGTACCAGGGGGCAGCAGGTGCTTGAGCGTTGCAAGCCAGTCGTCGCGCCGCTGGCTTGCCGCGCTGCGCAGCGCGACCCCGCCCAATCCCTGCGGATCGACAGCAAACAGCGCCGCGACCGCAGTCATTTAAACCCCGTACCAAAAAGGCATTGCGCCTCGTTGTGCGGCTCAAAACGCTGCTTTTTTCTGGAGAGCACGCGCCGGGAAAGCAAAATCAGTCGCCCATTAAATCGGCCACTGCGCGTTCGACCCGAACAGTAGAACCAGAATCGTCCAGCGGGTTTCGGCGCAACCGATGGCGCAGCGCAGGAGCAGCTATGCGTTTGAAGTGCGAGTCATTGACCTCCACATCGTCCTGCAGCGCCGCATAAGCGCGAGCCGCGCGAATCAGTGTCAAATCACCTCGCAGGCCATCTGTGCCGAGTGCCATGCAAAGCTGCGCTGCGCGCTCCCGCGCTGCGTCGGTGACCAGAACCGCATTGATGCGCGCGCGCGATGCGACGATGCGCCGGCGGGTTTTTTCGTCTTCTTTTTTCCATTGCTCAATGAAGCCCGACGGGTCGTGCTCAAAGGCGTCGCGGCGCTTGACAACTTCAACGCGGTCATTCAAATCCGTCGGCGTTTTCACTTCTACTGACAAACCAAAGCGGTCAAGTAATTGTGGGCGCAGCTCACCCTCTTCAGGATTACCGCTGCCCACCAGAACAAAACGCGCTGGATGGCGGACGCTGAGGCCCTCACGCTCTACGACGTTCTCGCCAGACGCCGCTACGTCAATCAGCAAATCGACAAGGTGGTCTTCGAGCAAATTGACCTCATCGATGTACAAAAAGCCGCGGTTTGCGCGGGCCAGCAAGCCTGGCTCAAACGCTTTGACGCCTTGCGACAATGCCCGTTCGAGGTCGAGCGCCCCGACGACGCGGTCTTCGGTCGCACCGAGCGGCAAGTCGACGACTGGGACGGACACCAAGTGTGTCTTTAAAACGGTTTTAGGGCTTGCTGCGCCGTCCGCTACGAATGGGCTGTCCGGGTCGCTGTTGTAAGGGCATCCAACCACCGCGCGCATTTTAGGGAGCAGCGCGGCAAGCGCGCGCACAGCGGTTGACTTACCGGTACCGCGATCGCCGAACACCAAAATACCGCCAATCGCCGGATCGACAGCAGCGATCAAGATTGCCAGCTTCATCTCGTCTTGACCCACAATCGCCGAAAAAGGAAATGCAGTTGCCATAGTGCCCAAAGTATATTGCTCGACCTACAGTAGCGAAACGGGCCTCATGGCATCGTTCGCGATCTCCCAAGAATCACAACCAGCAATTCCCATAAAAAACGCCTACACAAGGTAGGCGTTTTAAACTGATCAACGAGTTGATAAACTCATCAGCATATTGGTTGCGCGGGCAAGATTTGAACTTACGACCTTTGGGTTATGAGCCCAACGAGCTACCAGGCTGCTCCACCGCGCGATATTCCTTATTGTAGCTTATTCTGCTTTAGCCGCATCAGTTGTACTGGCATCTGCAACATCAGGGCGATCGACCAACTCAACCAAAGCCATGGGTGCGTTGTCGCCAACACGAAACCCCATCTTCAAGATACGGGTGTAGCCGCCCGGTCGCGCCTTGTAGCGAGGGCCCAGTTCAGCGAACAATTTGACAACCATGTCCCGGTCACGCAGGCGGTCAAACGCCAATCGCTTGTTGGCGAGTGTTGGCTCTTTGGCCAGCGTGATCATCGGCTCTACAACTCGGCGCAACTCTTTGGCCTTCGGCAGGGTTGTTTTGATGGCTTCGTGCTGCAACAGCGAATTCATCATGTTGCGCAGCATAGCCAAACGGTGTTCGCTGGTGCGGTTTAATTTACGTAGTCCGTGTCCGTGTCGCATGGTGTTTCCTTTTTAATATTCAAGCAGCCGTATCAGGTACTGCCTGTGCGCTATTTCTTTCGAAATAGATTTTTAGTGTTTGTCCAAACCGGCAGGTGGCCAGCTTTCAAGTCGCATGCCGAGCGTCAAACCGCGCGATGCCAGAACTTCCTTGATCTCGTTGAGCGATTTACGACCCAGATTTGGCGTTTTCAACAGCTCGTTTTCACTACGCTGAATCAGATCGCCGATATAGTAAATGTTCTCTGCCTTCAAGCAGTTCGCCGAACGCACGGTCAGCTCTAACTCGTCAACAGGGCGAAGCAAGATTGGATCGAACTGTTGGGCGCTTCGCGCAACCTTCTCACCGAAAACAGGTAACTCGTTGCCTTCAAGTTGCGCAAACACTGCAAGTTGTTCAACCAAAATTTTAGCTGACGCGCGGACCGCGTCTTCTGCAGTCACGGCGCCATTGGTCTCAATCTCCAAAACCAGCTTGTCAAGGTCGGTACGTTGCTCCACGCGAGCGCTTTCTACCGTATAGCTAACGCGCTTTACAGGAGAGAAAGAGGCGTCAAGCACAATGCGGCCAATCGACTTGGTAGACTCGTCACCGTAACGTCGCACGTTGCCGGGCACATAACCGCGCCCATTTTCTACTTTGATCTGCATGTCAATCTTGCCGCCGTGCGACAAATTGACAATCACGTGTTCCGGGTTAACTATTTCTACGTCATGCGGTGTCTGAATATCGGCTGCGGTCACAGGACCTGTGCCATCTTTGCGCAGACTCAAAGTCACTTCATCACGGTTATGGAGCTTGAAAACGACGCCCTTGAGATTCAACAAGATATTTACAACATCTTCTTGAACACCATCAATCGATGAATACTCGTGCAAGACACCCGCTATAGTCACTTCAGTGGCAGCATGTCCAACCATAGACGACAAGAGCACCCGGCGCAGCGCGTTGCCCAAGGTATGTCCATAGCCTCGCTCGAAAGGCTCCAACGTGACTTTCGCACGATTGGCGCTCAATTGCTCAACATTGATAGTTTTTGGTTTCAATAAATTAGTCTGCATGCAATCTTCCTCTCAATACCCTCGGTTCGTTACACCGATAAGGCCGACGATGCCCAAACTGCTGACGCAGCCCAGCATCGCAGGAACGAAATTAGCGTGAGTACAGCTCGACGATCAACGACTCGTTGACATCGGCTGCAAACTCGTCACGGTCTGGCACCTTCTTGAAAGTACCTTCACCCTTGTCGGTGCTGACGTCTACCCAAGACGGCATACCGACTTGGGTTGCGAGCTGCAGCGCCTCAGCGACTCGGGTCTGCTTCTTGGACTTGTCGCGAACTGCAATAACGTCACCGGCCTTAACCATGTAAGACGGTATGTTCACAGAGCCACCATTGACGATGATTGCTTTGTGTGACACCAGCTGACGCGCTTCGGCTCTGGTTGAACCGAACCCCATACGGTAAACGACGTTGTCTAAACGCGACTCAAGAATGAACAGCAGATTGGCGCCAGTGTTGCCTTTGCGGCGGTCAGCCTCTTCAAAATACCTGCGGAACTGCTTTTCGAGTACGCCATACATCCGTTTGACTTTTTGCTTTTCACGCAACTGCAGACCATAGTCAGAGGTACGGGTTCCAGAAGTACGACCATGCTGACCCGGCTTGGAGTCGAACTTTGCCTTGTCCGCAATAGCGCGACGTGCACTTTTCAGAAACAGGTCGGTGCCTTCGCGGCGGGAGAGTTTGGCCTTGGGGCCTAAGTAACGTGCCACTTGATTTTCCTTTTGTCATCTGCTGCATCGCTGCAGGAGCCTTCGGCTAAAAGCCTGATGGCGGTGGGCTTGGATAAATGCCCTGGCTTTGTATTCAAGAAAATACCGACTGGCCAGAGCGGCTAAATTAGATGCGGCGACGCTTTTGGGGGCGGCATCCGTTGTGCGGCACTGGAGTCACGTCGGCAATGGAATTGATTCGAATGCCTAAGGCTCCCAATGCGCGAACAGACGATTCGCGACCTGGACCAGGACCTTTGATTTCCACATCGAGGTTCTTGATGCCTTGTTCAATTGCAGCACGCCCAGCCACCTCAGAGGCGACCTGCGCCGCGAACGGTGTGGATTTGCGAGAACCTTTAAATCCCTGCCCACCAGACGAAGCCCAAGACAAGGCATTGCCCTGCCGGTCAGTGATCATGATGATGGTGTTGTTAAACGACGCGTGTACATGCGCAATGCCGTCGGCAACATTTTTACGAACTTTCTTCCGCACCCGTTGAGCGGCTGCGTTGTTTTGTGTCTTGGCCATAAAAACCTCTTAATTATTTCTTCAACGATGCAGCGGCCTTACGCGGACCTTTGCGAGTTCGCGCGTTGGTGCGAGTGCGCTGGCCCCGCATCGGAAGCCCACGGCGATGACGAAATCCGCGGTAGCAACCAATGTCCATCAAGCGCTTGATGTTCATTGTGGTTTCGCGCCGCAAATCACCTTCAATGGTAATTAAAGCGATTTGGTCGCGAATTTTTTCCAAGTCTCCGTCTGACAGGTCTTTGATTTTTTTCGAGTACGCGATCTCACACGCTTCACAAATCTTGCGAGCGCGGGTTCTGCCAATCCCGAAAATTGCAGTCAAGCCGATTTCGGCATGCTGTTGCGGGGGAATATTGATACCGGCGATACGAGCCATATTGGTCCTCTTAAACCTTAAAATCAGCCTTGACGCTGCTTGTGACGTGGGTCGGTGCAAATAACGCGTACAACGCCCTTGCGACGAATAACTTTGCAGTTGCGGCAAATCTTTTTGACCGAAGCTGAAACTTTCATTTCTTTTCTCCTAAAACTTTTCTAAAAACTAGTTGCCAGGCGACGTTTTAAAATTCGCTTTTTTCAACAATGACTCGTACTGCTGTGACATCATGTAATTTTGAACTTGGGCCATGAAGTCCATGGTGACGACGACGATGATCATCAGCGAAGTTCCCCCGAAGTAAAACGGGACGTTGTACTTCAAGATCAAAAACTCAGGGAGCAGGCAAACGAAAGTGATGTAAACAGCTCCCGCAAGGGTCAAGCGCACCAGAATTTTGTCTATGTAACGCGCAGTCTGGTCACCGGGACGTATTCCAGGAATAAAGGCACCGCTCTTCTTGAGATTGTCAGCAGTCTCTCGACTGTTGAATACCAAAGCAGTGTAGAAAAAACAGAAAAATACGATAGCAGCCGCGTACAACATGACGTAAATCGGTTGTCCAGGAGTCAAGGTACTGGCAATATCTTTTAACCATCGCATGCTTTCGCCAGTACTGAACCACCCCACAACCGTGGCCGGCAACAAAATAATTGACGATGCAAAAATCGGCGGTATGACGCCCGCCATATTCAACTTGAGCGGCAAATGTGAAGACTGCCCGCCATACACCTTATTGCCAACCTGCCTTCGAGCGTAATTGACAAGAATCTTGCGCTGACCCCGTTCCACAAACACAACAAAGTACGTTACCAAAGCCACGACTGCAATAATTGCAATCGCAACCAAAATACTCATGGCGCCGGTCCTTATCAACTCAAGCAAACCGCCTACAGCGCTTGGCAGGCCAGCTGCAATGCCAGCGAAAATTAGAATCGAAATACCATTCCCCAGACCGCGCTCCGTTATTTGCTCACCCAACCACATAAGAAACATCGTTCCCGCTGTCAGACTCACCACAGCAGTTAAACGAAATCCAAAACCCGGAACCAGCACCAAACCAGGCGAGCTTTCCAGCGCAACAGCGATACCGATCGACTGGAAGAGTGCAAGACCCAGTGTAGCGTAGCGCGTGTACTGAGTAATTTTCCTGCGACCGCCTTCTCCCTCTTTCTTCAGCTGCTCAAAAGTCGGAACGACATAAGTTAGCAGTTGCATAATGATGGAGGCCGAAATATACGGCATGATTCCCAAAGCAAACACCGTAAATCGCGATAACGCTCCGCCCGAAAACATATTGAACAGATTCAATATGCCGCCTTGCTGGCCTTTAAACAACTCTTTCAATTGCCCTGGATCAATGCCCGGCACAGGGATGTGTGCGCCAATACGGTACACCACCAATGCCAATAGCAAAAAAATCAGGCGATTGCGCAGGTCACCGAACTTGCCGGTTTTTGCAATTTGAGCCGCGTTGGTTGCCACTGATTAATCCGTTTGTGCTTTTATGTACTTAAACAGGAGCAGAAACTGTGCCGCCAGCCGCTTCAATGATGGCCTTAGCGCCCGCTGTAGCACCAATGCCGTTCAACTTGACCGCTTTGGTCAAGGTGCCAGACTTGATAACTTTGACATTTTTAGCCAACTGACCGACGAGGCCAGCAGTTTTCAGTGCCAGCAAATCAACTTCCGGCAAGCCAAGCAATTCAAGCGCTGTCAAACTGACTTCAGCGTTGAATTTGAGCAAATGCGACTTAAAACCACGCTTTGGCAAACGGCGATGCATAGGCATTTGACCGCCTTCAAAGCCAACTTTGTGGTAACCACCGGCGCGCGACTTTTGGCCTTTATGACCACGACCAGCCGTTTTCCCGATGCCCGAACCAATACCACGACCCACACGGCGTTTGTAATGCTTGGCGCCTTCTCCAGGCTTGATTCCGTTCAATTCCATTTTGAATTCCTAATGAGCTTCAGCTCAGACAATCTTGACCAGGTACGCGATCTTGTTGATCATGCCGCGCACTGCGGGGGTATCCTCTAATTCGCTGACGCTGTTGACACCACGCAAACCCAAACCACGCACAGTCGCGCGATGTGATTCTTTGGTGCCAATCGGGCTGCGAATCAGCTGGACTTTCAGTTTATTTTCTGTCGTCATGTTGTTATCCTCAACTGCTAATTGGTCAGTGTTTAGCCGAAAATTTCTTCGACTGATTTGCCGCGCTTGGCCGCAATATCCGAAGCAGTCGTTGATTTGTTGAGCGCATCTAAAGTTGCACGCACCATGTTGTACGGGTTGCTCGAACCATGGCTTTTTGCCACGATGTCGGTGATACCCATGACTTCGAACACTGCGCGCATAGGACCGCCAGCAATGATGCCGGTGCCCTTGGCAGCGGGCATCATCATGACGTTTGCGGCACCCCAGTGACCCGACACTTTGTGGTGAATCGTGCCATTTTTCAATGACACTTTGTTCAAATTGCGGCGCGCTTCTTCCATCGCTTTTTGCACGGCTGCTGGCACTTCTTTTGACTTGCCCTTGCCCATGCCAACACGGCCATCACCGTCACCGACCACTGTCAGTGCGGCGAAACCGAGAATACGGCCACCCTTCACCACTTTGGTCACGCGGTTGACCGCGATCATCTTTTCCTTCAGACCATCGTCTGGAGCGTCGTTTGCTGATTTAGCTTGAAACTTGGCCATACGTCTATTCCAATCTTCTTAAAACTGCAGGCCAGCTTCACGGGCCGCATCAGCCAGCGCTTTGACGCGGCCATGGTACGCAAAACCAGCACGGTCGAACGCAACTTTGTCAACGCCAGCAGCTTTTGCTTTTTCAGCAATGCGCTTGCCAATCGCGGTAGCAGCAGCAACATTGCCACCCTTACCGGATGCGCCAATTTCTTTGCGAACTTCGACTTCGGCGGTTGAAGCCATCGCCAATACTTTGGTGCCATCGCCAGAAATAACGCTGGCATAAATGTGCAAATTGGTACGGTTCACCGTCAAACGGGCGACACCTTGCGTGGCGATGCGAATCCGGGTTTGGCGTGAACGACGCAGGCGCTGCTCTTTTTTGGTCAACATGGTGCAGCTCCTTATTTCTTCTTGGTTTCTTTGATCGTGATCTTCTCATCCGCATAACGGATGCCCTTGCCTTTGTAGGGCTCAGGGGGGCGAACAGCACGAACTTCAGCGGCGATCTGACCGACACGTTGGCGGTCAGAACCTTTGATCACGATTTCTGTAGGCGTTGGCGTGGCAACAGTGATGCCTGCTGGCATCACGAAATCGACAGGGTGCGAATAGCCCACCGTCAAATTCAGCTTGGTGCCTTGTGCCGCAGCTTTGTAACCCACACCGACCAGGCTGAGCTTTTTCTCAAAGCCTTTGGTCACGCCAACAACCATGTTGTTCACCAGCTGGCGCATGGTGCCCGACATGGCATTGGCCTCGCGCGAATCATTCGCAGGTGCAAAGCTCAACTTGCCAGCATCATGTGTGACAGTGACGAGCGCGTTTTGAGCCAGAACCAAAGCACCTAAAGCGCCCTTGACATTAATCTGGTCTTGTTTGATAGCCACGTCCACACCGGCTGGTACGGACACTGGCATTTTTCCTACACGGGACATCTCAGTTACTCCTCAATGTCGCGATTAAGCTACGTAGCAAAGCACTTCGCCACCGATACCGGTAGCGCGCGCTTTGCGATCAGTCATCACGCCCTGGGAAGTGGACACGATGGCCACACCCAAACCGTTCATAACGGGTTTAATATCTTCACGGCCACGATATACGCGAAGGCCAGGGCGCGAAATACGCTCGATCTTCTCGATGACCGGTTTGCCCGCGTAATACTTCAGGCTTACGTTCAATTCGTTTTTGCCTTCGATGGTGCGAATGGCGAAGTCTTCAATGTAACCTTCGTCCTTCAACACTTTGGCGATGGCTGTCTTCACTTTCGAAGAAGGCATCGTCACATCGACTTTTTCCGACTGCTGCGCATTACGAATGCGAGTCAGCATATCGGCGATTGGATCACTCATGCTCATAATATGTCTCCGTTTGCGTGAGGATTACCAGCTTGCTTTCACCATGCCCGGCACTTCGCCGCGCATCGCGATTTCACGCAATTTGTTACGTCCTAAACCAAACTTGCTGTAAACACCGCGCGGACGTCCGGTAATCGCACAACGATTACGAAGACGGGTCGGGTTGGCGTTACGCGGCAAAGCCTGCAATTTGAGCCGTGCTTGATAGCGCTCTTCTTCCGAATAACTCTGGTCGTTGACGATCTTGACGAGTCCGGCGCGCTTACCGGCAAATTTCTTGACCAGTTTTTCGCGCTTTTCCTGACGATTAATGACTGACAGTTTTGCCATAACGACCCTTTAGCCTCGGAACGGGAATTTGAACGCAGCCAACAAAGCTTTTGCCTCTGCATCCGTTTTCGCGGTGGTGGTAATCGAGATATTCATGCCGCGCAGTGCGTCAATTTTGTCGTACTCGATTTCCGGGAAAATAATTTGCTCTTTCACACCCATGTTGTAATTGCCACGGCCATCAAAGGAACGTCCTGAGATGCCACGGAAATCACGCACACGCGGCAGCGCTACCGTAACCAGACGGTCCAGGAATTCATACATCTTGCTGGAACGCAATGTCACCATGCAGCCGATGGGATAACCGTCGCGAATCTTGAAGCCCGCAATCGACTTCTTCGACAGCGTGACGACGGGTTTTTGCCCGGCGATCTTTTGCATGTCACCAACGGCATGATCCATGATCTTCTTGTCTGCAACCGCTTCGCCAACACCCATGTTCAGGGTGATTTTGGAAATGCGCGGCACTTGCATCATGGACTTGTAGCCAAACTGCTCCATCAGCGCAGGGGCTATTGTGTCTTTGTAGTGCGTGTGTAATCGAACCATTATTAATTCCTCACCTTACGCGTCGATGACTTCACCGTTGGAACGGAACACGCGAACTTTGCGCTTGTCTTCCAACGTCTTGTAGCCAACACGATCTGCCTTGCTGGTGGCGGGATTAAAAATGGCGATGTTTGAAAGATCCATCGACATTTCTTTTTCCACAATGCCGCCAGTGGTATTTTTCATCGGGTTTGGCTTGGTGTGCTTCTTTACACGATTCACACCCTCAACCACCGCGCGGGCAAAATCAGGCAGCACTTTAAGTACGGTGCCGCGCTTGCCTTTGTCCCTGCCGGTGAGGACGACAACCTGGTCGCCTTTACGAATCTTGCTCATGATTGGGCTCCTTACAATACTTCGGGTGCCAGCGACACGATCTTCATGAAGCGCTCGTTACGCAATTCACGCGTAACTGGCCCGAAGATACGGGTGCCAATTGGCTCCAGCTTCGCGTTCAAAAGTACGGCGGCATTGCCGTCGAACTTGATGAGCGAGCCATCGTTGCGGCGAACGCCTTTGGCAGTACGCACCACCACGGCATTGTAAACTTCGCCCTTTTTTACGCGGCCACGGGGCTGCGCAGATTTAATGCTGACCTTGATAACGTCACCAATGCCCGCATAACGGCGCTTGGAACCGCCAAGGACCTTGATACACATCACTGACCGTGCGCCGGTGTTATCGGCGACGTCGAGAATCGACTGCATCTGAATCATTTTTTTATCTCCAACTTTTTCCGCACCACGCTTGTGGCACAGCTAGTCTTGGATCCGTCTTGTGCCATCAACATCCTGAAAGAACGTTGCCAGCAGGTTAGAAAACTTCTTTTTGCCCGGTCGCTTGATTTCGGCTTCGGCTGACGCCCGGACTGTACGATTTGCGATGGTTTGCAATTCGTTTTTTAGCAGACTACCAGCCGACGAAGCCACGGCTGGAGCAGCAAAGTCCGCAAGTATACACCGGAAAATGTGCTCGACACAAGCGGGATTTGCAGATTTTATGTGTTCGCGATTCTGTTTTAACTCGTCGCCCACTGTATTGAGTGGACAATTCCGTTTCTTTCGGTGGCAACAAAAAACTCAAGAATGGTTGTTTTACTCATGGCCGAACCGTTCGCGAGTAAGCCTGCACGGTAGCCGCATTTGACTTGCTAGAACCTCTTGATGAGCGTCATTTGCGTGCCGTCACGTTTCATTTCCAGCCTATTCAGAAAACTCATTCCCAATAGCGCCACGTCAAGTCCGCCCTCAAATACACTCGCCTCAATTCGATACAACGTAATTTCACCAATGGTGACTGCGTCAAGCGTCAGGCGCCACACGGGCACGACGCCGCCAGCTGTCGCAGATAGTCCGCGTTGTCCTTTGGTGAAATCGATTCCCATTGCGCGGGCCGCACTGGCCGGGAGCGCGACTGATGATGCACCGGTGTCAATAAGAAACCTGACGGACCTGCCATTTATTTGCCCCATCGCCCAGAACTGGCCCCCGCTATCTGCACTCAACGCCAAAGTGTTTCCGCCGTTTGCGGCGTTGCCTGGCGTTGAAAAATGTTCGCCAAGTTCAATCGTGTGTCGCTTACCTTCTATATTAAAAACAGCACTGTTTGACGCAGTGCTGATGAGCGTGACATTTTCCGCTTGCCTTTGCCCTACCGAGATGGTTCGCGGGGAAGAGCTACCAATGACAACCACCGCTTTCCCTGGAAATAGTCCGACGACCGTCACATTAGCAGCGCTCGCGTTTACGCAGACGTTAAAAAACAAAAACGCCGCGAAGGCACGCAAGGTGCCATTAAAATGACCTATTCCTTCCACGACAATACCCGTGAAACCAGTTGCCATATTTCGCTTTTCTGCTGAAGACGGACCGGGCTATTTTGCCAGCTTTTTATCGCGCCACTCTGTTCCCTGGACGCTCTTCAAGTTGGATGAGGGTGTATCTGTTCCGCCTGATCCTGACGCTTACGCGGGTTTTGTATTCATGGGCGGTCCCATGAGCGTAAATGACGCGTTCCGCTGGACCGCGCCAGCCGTCAAACTTATCCAAGGCGCGATTGAGAATGACCAGCCATGTCTCGGCCATTGCCTCGGTGGACAATTGATTTCGAAAGCCTTGGGCGGCGCCGTTACCGAAAATCTCACCAAAGAAATCGGCTGGACCAAGGTGCGGAGCGTTGATTCACCACTCGCGCGCGCTTGGCTGGGAGAGACGCCTTTTGATTTCACGACCTTTCAGTGGCATGGAGAAACCTTTGCCATTCCCGAGCGGGCAGAACGCATTCTTACAAACGAGCAATGTGTGAATCAGGCCTTCGTCATCGGCAAATCGCTCGCCATGCAATGTCACACCGAGATGACGGCGGCAATGATTGAGGACTGGTGTCAAGACTGGGCCGCAGAAAACGCCGACGCCACGCTCGCAGGTATCCAAACACCCGAAGAAATACTGGCCGAGACGCACGACAACATTCCGAGGCTCAAAAATCTCGCCGACCGGCTTTATTCAAAGTGGCTGGACGGACTCAATCGCGAAAGTTGTTGAACTGTAGCGGTACTTCGGTGATCTTTTCTTTGCACAGCGCAATTGTTTGCTGAAGATCGTCGCGCTTGGTGCCCTGAACGCGCACCGATTCGCCCTGGATTGACGCCGTTACCTTGATTTTGGATTCTTTGATCAGCTTCTGGATTTTCTTGGCAAGCTCAACTTCAACGCCATTCTTGACGTTGATAATTTGCTTGACCTTGTCTCCGCCAATTTTCTCGCGGTCTTTTTCGTCCAGAAGGCGCACATCCACGCCGCGCTTGGCCATTTTGTTCATCAGCACATCTTTGACTTGACCAAGCTTGAAATCGTCGTCCGCAAACAGCGTGAGTTCGAACTCCTTTTGCTCGACCCGTGCATCGGAACCCTTGAAATCAAAACGCGTTGAGACCTCTTTGTTGGTCTGCTCGATGGCGTTCTTGAGTTCGACTTTGTTGGCCTCTGAAGCAATATCAAAAGATGGCATTTGTAACCTCACATGTTCCCGATCCGCATGGAACGGGGAATATTATTTTTTGCTCAACTTCTTGTTTGCCGCAATCCGCAAACGCAGCGCGTTCAACTTGATGAATCCGCCGGCGTCAGCTTGATTGTACGCGCCGCCATCGTCATCGAACGTGGAAATGGTCTGATCAAACAATGAGTCGGTCTTGGATACGCGTCCCGCCACCAACACCGTGCCTTTGTAGAGTTTCAATCTCACGCGTCCATTGACGGTCGCCTGCGACTGGTCGATCAAGCTTTGCAATAACACGCGCTCGGGCGAAAACCAGTAGCCGTTGTAAATCATTCGCCCGTATCGCGGCATCAAATCGTCCTTCAGCGACAGCACCTCGCGGTCCATGGTGATGGACTCAATGGCGCGGTGGGCCTTGAGCATGATCGTTCCACCCGGCGTTTCATAACATCCGCGTGACTTCATTCCCACGTAACGGTTTTCAACCATGTCGAGCCGGCCGATACCATGCTTGCCTCCCAGGCGATTCAATTCAGTCAGCACTTTGGCCGGCGTCAATTTCTTGCCATTGATGGCGACGATGTCACCTTTTGCGTAATCAAGTTCGACATACTCTGGCTTGTTAGGTGCTTTTTCCGGCGACACCGTGATGCGCCACATTGCGTCTTCGGCTTCGAAATTCGGGTCTTCGAGTACGCCGCCTTCATAGCTGATGTGCAGCAGATTGGCGTCCATCGAGTACGGCGCACCGCCACCTTTACGTTTCTTGAAATCGACTGGAATGTTGTGCTTGTCGGCGTATTTCAGCAGTTTGTCGCGCGACAACAAATCCCATTCACGCCACGGCGCGATGATTTTTACATTCGGCATCAATGCATACGCACCGAGCTCGAAGCGGACCTGATCGTTGCCCTTGCCGGTCGCGCCGTGAGAGATCGCGTCGGCTCCGGTTTTACGGGCGATGTCGATCATGTTCTTGGCGATCAATGGACGAGCGATCGAAGTACCGAGCAGATATTCGCCTTCGTAAACGGTGTTGGCGCGAAACATCGGAAAGACGAAATCGCGCACGAACTCTTCGCGCAAATCCTGAATGTAGATATTCTGCTTCTTGATGCCGAGCTGCAGCGCTTTCTGGCGCGCAGGTTCGACCTCTTCACCCTGGCCAATATCCGCGGTGAACGTAATCACTTCGCATTTGTAGACATCCTGCAGCCACTTCAGGATCACGGACGTGTCGAGTCCACCCGAATACGCCAGAACTACTTTGTTTACATCACTCATTCCATTAATCGCCTGTTGAATACAACTATTTATCCAAACACAAGCATTGGCGGGCGTTCGCGGGCATTTTTACTCCAGGAGCCTCGCCAATGCTAGTGTTACGTTATTTCTTTCTAACTGTTGATGCGCCCAAGCAGCAAGAATTCCATCAGCGCCTTCTGGACATGCAGGCGGTTTTCCGCCTCTTCCCAGACGGCGCTTTGCGGCCCGTCGAGAACCTCCGCAGACACCTCTTCGCCGCGATGTGCCGGCAAACAATGCATAAATAACGCGTCCTTATGGGCGGCAGCCATCATCTTTTGATCGACACAAAAACCCGCGAACGCGCTTTTGCGTGCCTCGGTTTCGGCTTCAAATCCCATGCTGGTCCACACATCCGTGGTAACCAAATGTGCGCCATTGGCTGCCTGCATCGGATCCGTGACCGACGCGAGATGATCGTGATCAAGCACTTCTCCACGCTGGGACTTCATTTCATAGCCCTTGGGCGTGGCCACGTTTAGCTGAAAACCAAAAATACGCGCCGCTTCAAGCCAGGTGTAACTCATGTTATTTGCGTCGCCAATCCAGGCCACCGTCTTGCCAGTAATTGAACCGCGCTGCTCGACGAACGTGAAAATATCAGCAAGCACCTGGCAGGGATGATATTCGTTGGTCAATCCGTTGATCACCGGCACCCGCGAATGCGCAGCAAACCGCTCGACTTTTTCCTGTTCAAAAGTACGAATCATGACCAGATCGACCATGCGTGAGATGACGCGCGCCGTGTCTTCGATCGGCTCGGATCGTCCCAGCTGCGTGGATTGCGAGTCGAGATGAATCGCCTGCCCACCTAGTTGATAGATGCCCGCCTCAAAGCTCACCCTAGTGCGCGTGGAACTTTTTTCAAACACCATCGCCAACATTCGGTCCGTCAGCGGCTGGTAAGGGATGTAATTTTTGAACCGCTCTTTCAGGATCTTCGCACGCACGAACAAATGCTCATATTCGTCTCGCGTGAAATCCTTCATTTGCAGAAAATGTCTCATGACGTTCAAATACCCGAGTTTAGTTACGCGGCTGCTTGCATCGACTGCGCCAAAAAAACCTTGATGACAGGCGCTAAACGCGCAACGATTTCGCGCGCTTCACTCTCATTGATGATGAGCGGCGGCAACAGCCGAACGACGCTGTCCTGCGTCACATTGGTAAAAATACCCGCGTCCAACCCCAGCTTTACGATGTCACCGCAGGGACGATCAAGCTCAATACCTAGCATCAAACCCACGCCACGAACTTCCTTCACACCCGAAACGCCTTGGAGAGCCTGGCGAAAACCATCTTTTATGATGGCCCCCATTTTGGTCGCGTTGGCGAGCAGGCCCTCTTCTTCCATAATCTCCAATGTTCGTAATGCCGCGACTGATACCAGCGGTCCGCCGCCAAAAGTCGTGCCGTGATTCCCGGGCTTGAAGACGTCGGCCGCAGTGCCGCGCGCGAGGCAAGCACCGATCGGCAGCCCCGATCCTAAACCCTTGGCAAGTGACATCACATCCGGGGTAATGCCCGCCCATTGATGCGCAAACCACTTGCCGCTCCGGCCGACGCCCGACTGTACTTCGTCGATCATCAAAAACCATTCTTTCTGCGTGCACAAGTCGCGCAACTGGCGCAGGTAATCGGCACGCGCCTCGACGATCCCACCTTCGCCTTGCACCACTTCGGCGAGTACGGCAACAACGTCTTTGTTGTGCGTTGCAATCGCCCGAACTGCGTCGAAGTCGTTGTAGGGTACGCGAATGAATCCGCCTACGAGTGGCTCAAACCCGGCTTGCGCCTTTCTGGAACCGGTCGCGGCCAACGTCGCGAGCGTCCTGCCATGCCATGCATGTTCCATGACGATGATTTGCGGGCTCGCGATGCCACGCTGATGACCGTACAAGCGTGCAAGCTTGATCGCGCATTCATTGGCTTCTGCACCGGAGTTGGCGAAAAAAACGTTGTCCATCTCTGCCAACGCACAAAGTTTGTCGGCGAGCGCGGCCTGCTCAGGAATATCAACCAGATTCGATGTATGGATGATGCGACCTGCCTGCTCGGCAATACTTTTGACGAGCTTTGGGTGGGCATGACCTAAGCCTGACACGGCGATACCGGCGAGGGAATCCAGCACCTTCCTGCCATCGGTGGTGTATAGCCATGCGCCCTCGCCGTGGCTGAACGAGACGGTCAGCGGTTTGTAGGTATTCATTTGGTGGATAGACAACATTGAATCGCCCTCTCTGTAGCGAGACTAAATTGGAACTCCAGCGCATTTGAGCCTGCAATGCGACTTCTGGGATGAAAGCAGCTTCAAAAGTTACCGGCTGCCATAAAAGACAACGGCGGTCTCACGCGGACCGCCGCCTAATATTTGGAAAATGACTATATGGCAATCTTGTTTGCAGTGCAACATTTGACGCCGTTTCAGAGCGAGAAAGCTATAATTAGGTACTGGGCGAGGCCTGAATATTGCGCGCCTCCCGCCACCCTCACTTTCGTCGCCAGTTATCAGTCATATGTCACCCCCGGCCCACCCCGTTCCGGCCCCTCACCGTATTGTCATTCAAGGCGTTACCCTCGCCGGGCGCGCCTTTCGCCCCAGCGATTGGTCCGAGCGTCTTTGCGGCATCATGTCCACGTTTGGCAGTGACCGACAGATGCGCTACTCATCATTTGTACGGCCCATGATGTTAGACGGTGTGAGTTGCGTCGTGGTGGAGCCTGCCTTGGAGGAGGCCGAGCCGCGGACGTACCGTTTCTTGATAGATTTTGCGACAGATAATGAATTGGTCGTAATTGATCCAACGGCACCTTCAGGCGACGACTTCTGCCCGCTGCCCGGCAGCGTCTTGGAAACGCTGGTCAAATAGCTCACAGTCGAACGAACAAAAGAAAACCGCCGATTTACATCGCGCCAGCGAAGGGCACGAAATCGGCGGTGATGGCGCGGGCGGGGTTGAAGCTAACCCCTTGCGACATATGCGGGTGACTTACGCTTGCGCGGCGGCTTGGCTGGTTGCGCCGATTGCTTTGATCGCGGCGGAAAGACGACTCTTATGACGAGCAGCCTTGTTTTTGTGAATGATATTTTTATCAGCGATGGAATCGATCGTCGAAACAGAAGACTTGAATACAGCCTCAGCCGCTGCCTTGTCGCCTGCGGCCACTGCAACTCTCACCTTTTTAATCGCGGTGCGAAGTTCGGAACGCTGACCCATGTTATGACCACGTTGCTTGACGGCTTGACGTGCACGCTTGGCGGCTTGTTTGGTATTTGCCATGATTTTTCCAGATTCTTGCGGTGAATTTTGCGGGAAGCCGAGTATTATAGCGCAGCCCTGCAAAAAAGCAAACCCGCTGATTTTGCTGGGGTTTTGGCCGGCGCTTTTAACCCGGAACCTCCTCCCGTCACTTTATAAATCTGCATGAGCTTGCTTAAAGCCGCATTATCGGTCTCCGCGATGACGTTTCTGTCGCGCATTACCGGATTGATGCGCGAAATTATCGGCTTTAGTTTGTTCGGCGCCGGTACGGCGATGGATGCCTTCCAGGTTGCATGGCGCATTCCAAATTTACTCCGCCGCCTGTTTGCCGAGGGGGCCTTTAGCCTGGCATTTGTGCCGGTATTCGCCGAGTACAAAATCAAACGTAGTCAAACCGATACCAAATTGCTTGCCGATCGCGTCGCCAGCCTGCTCGCATTGATTCTGTTCGGGGTTACGTTGATCGGTGTCATTTTGGCGCCAGCCCTTGTGTACGCC
>ENA-OFCE01000400-OFCE01000400.1-metagenomes-genome-assembly--contig:-NODE-400-length-29360-cov-6.820679_pt1 | contig 29360 bp, 27 predicted proteins | sample MGYA00153388_OFCE01 | MGnify analysis MGYA00153388 | reverse complement strand
AAGGAGGGGGTTGCCGGGGGAAACTCTGCCGACTGAACATGGTTCCCCCGGCGCTACAAAGTCTCTCCAGAGGCATACCCTAGCAAAAAACTACAACGCCTCTTCAACGCCCCCCCCTAAGGAATACCCCAGCAAAAAACCACTTTACTCAAACCGTACCTTAATCGCATTAGCATGAGCCGTCAGCCCCTCCGCCTCAGCGAACCTCACCACATCATCCTTCACCAACTCCAGCGCCTTCCGCGTATAAGAAATCACGCTGGTCTTCTTTATAAAATCCCCTACATTCAAGGGAGAGAAAAACCTCGCCGTCCCACTGGTAGGAAGCACATGATTAGGCCCTGCAAAGTAATCCCCCAAAGGCTCCGAGGCATAATTCCCCAGGAAAACAGCTCCTGCATTTTTGATGGCTCCCAGCAGACTAAACGGCTCTTCCACACACAGCTCAAAATGCTCCGGAGCGATGGTGTTCACCAATTCGATTCCCTGATCCAGATTCTCCACCAGAACGATAACACCATAATCAGCCACCGACTTCTCCAAGATGTCCTTCCTGGACAAATACCCCATTTGCCGCTTCACTTCGCTTTGAACCTCTAAAGCCAGCTTTTCCGACATTGTAACCAGAATCGCCGATGCCATGGCATCGTGTTCCGCCTGGGACAGAAGGTCTGCCGCCACATACTTTGCTCTTGCCGTGCCATCGGCCAGTATCATGATCTCACTGGGTCCAGCAATCATATCGATGTCACAGTACCCATACACCATTCTTTTTGCCATGGCCACATAGATGTTGCCAGGTCCTACGATTTTATCCACCTTGGGAATGGTTTCGGTTCCATAAGCTAATGCTGCAATGGCCTGGGCGCCGCCCATTTTGTATATGCGGTCTACTCCCGCTTCCCTGGAAGCCACCAGGATGGCAGGATTGATCTTTCCGTCTTTTCCGGGCGGAGTAGCCATAATAACCTTCTCCACCCCAGCTACCTTCGCAGGGACTGCATTCATCAGTACAGAGGATGGGAGTGGAGCTGTTCCTCCCGGCACATAGACTCCCACCGAAGCAAGAGCCCTATACATCTGTCCCAGAATAACGCCTTCCTTCTCGGTAGAAAACCACGATTGTTCCTTCTGTTTTTCATGAAAGCTCTCAATATTGGCTTTTGCCTTTCGAATAGTGTCTATCAGGGCTTCATCGACGACAGCATAGGCCTCCTGGATTTCCTCCTCCGTTACCAGCATTTGCTCCGGTGAAAAGTCTACGCCGTCAAACCTGCCAGTGTATTCCAGCACCGCTGTGTCCCCCTTTTCTCTGACACCCTGGAGAATTTCCTCCACTCGTACCTGGATATCCCCGGAATCCATGTGATTTCGGGAAATCAGCCGCGTATAAAGATCATTCTTTTTGTCCTGCCGCAAATCAAGAATCTGCATCATTTGCCGGTCTCCCCCCTTTCCAACTGCCTTCTTATACCTTCGATAATTTTATTGATTCTTTCGCTCTCCATTTTCATACTGACCCTGTTTACCACCATCCTTGCACTGATATCCGCGATGGTATCCAGTACTACCAGCCCGTTTTCCTTCAGTGTCCTCCCGCTCTCCACCAGGTCTACGATCACTTCGGAAAGACCTACAAGAGGCGCAAGCTCCACCGATCCATTAAGCTTTATAACCTCTATAGATTCTTTCCGCTTATGTTCAAAGTACTCCCGGGCAATACGGGGGTATTTGGTTGCCACTCTTTTATTTGCCAGCAGGTCCAGCTTTCCCTGAAGCTCTTCCGGTCCAGCCACTACCATTCTGCAAGCAGCAAATCCAAGATTTAAAACCTCGTAGAGGTTTCTTGCCTCTTCCAGCAATGTATCCTTTCCTACGATTCCAATATCCGCCGCCCCGTACTCAACGTAGGTAGGTACGTCACTGGGCTTTGCCAGAAAAAACTTGATTTTATTCCTTTCATCCGTCAGAATCAGCTTTCTCGAGCTTTCCTTTACTTCAGAGCAATCAATCCCAATAGCTTCAAACAAATCTATGGATAAATCCGTCAACCTTCCTTTTGAAAGGGCAATGGTCAAGTAGCGCATGTGTAATCCTCCTTTGTCAAGATAAGAATTGAGAATTGAAAATTGAGAATGGAGAATATATTTGTAAGGAAGCCTTGCTTCCATTTAATTTGAACATTCCTCAATTCTTATTAACTATCCATCGTTTTACATTTTCAATTCTCCATTTTCAATTCTCAATTTACTCCGACCAGCGTTCCAACCGTGGTAGCAGTTACTTCACCTGTTTCCAGGTTATGTACCTCGATTCTCTCGCTGTCCAACAGGTATAGAATACCGCCGATACCCTTAGCTTTGGCGTATGCCCTCACTGCTTCCAACCCTTCATTTTTTATATCCATTTCAACAGAGGTTCCCTGTTTTCGCAGTTCTCTTCCAATCTCGAAAGCAGTTTTTCTGCCTTCGGCTTTATAAGTGATCAGCGTATCCACCGATGGCTTTCCTTCCTCGACTTTTTGTCTTCGCAGGGCCGTCATGATCATATTAATCCCCAGCGAAAACCCAGTCGCAGGCAAGCTCTTGCCGAATTTCTCCACCAGATTGTCATACCTTCCTCCGCTGACAATGGGAAATCCGATTCCATAGGTAAAGCCCCGGAAGATAATCCCGGTATAGTAATTCAGACTCTGTACCATTCCCAGGTCAACGGATATATATTTACCAAAACCATAGTCCTCCAGAATTTGAAGCACCTCACGAAGGTTCTTTAAGGCATCCAGGGAGCGGCTGTTTGTTGTTATTTTCTCTACCCTGTCAATCACATCAATGGAACCGAACATTCCCGGAAGGCTCAGTATCAGTTCCTTCAGGTCTTTCCGAATACAATAGGCTTCCACCAATTCTTCGATTCCAAGAAAATCCTTACTATCGATTAACAGCCTCATTTGTTCGGTATCTTCTTCCGAAAGGCCCGTTTCTTCCATCAAGCCTTTGAAAAACTCTACCTGGCCGATGTCAATTTGAAAGTTCTCCAGGCCTGCCGATTTCACTGCATTGATGGCTGCAGCGATTACTTCAGCATCAGCTTCCGGTGTACTGACTCCCAGCAGCTCCACGCCTGCCTGGGTGTATTCCTTTTGCTTTCCACCGCCTAATTCGTTATATTTATAGGCGTTACCGATATAACAAAACTTTAACGGCTGCTCGCTATCTCTGTACTTGGTAGCTGCAATCCTTGCAATGGGAATGGTTAAGTCCGGCCGAAGAACAAGAATCCGCCCATTTTGATCAAAAAATTTAAATAAGGTTTCCTGGGGAGCTGAATCGGAATCAACAGAAAAAGCATCATAAAACTCGATGGTGGGACTTTCCACCTCGTAATACCCCCAAAGCCTGAATTGCTCCCTAATCTTATATTCGAGACTTCTCTTCAAAAAACAATCATCAAACAGTATATCCTGAACGCCTTCCGGCGTATAGATTTTCCATTTGCTCATTCCAGCACCTCACTTTACTACTTTAATAAGGTGAAGTAGTAAATTAATAAATTAAATTAATTATAGGAGTAAATCCATCGAATGTCAATAGATACTTTTCATAAATTTTATTTTTACCGCCTTTGGCTTACGGATTGATATACAATACAAACATCGTTCATATAATATGGAAACTTTATTCCTTATAAAATCACTTTCGCGGTTTATCTATAACATAAATTATACACATAAAACACATCCTAAGACTACTATACTCTACAGAACCCTTGTCACTTTTATTTCCTATATCTGCATTTACTTTTTTATTTTGCAGGTATATTATATAAAGTGCCAAAATATTTATGGCAGGTGGCGATTAGATGGAAATCAGGTCAGTCAAAAAACTAAAGCTGTATGGATTTAACAATTTAACAAAGACCCTTAGTTTTAACCTTTATGATATTTGTTATACAAGAACACTGGAAGATAGAAAGGGTTATATTGAATATATCGATGAACAGTATAACGCGGATCGGCTCACAAAAATCCTGACCGACGTTTCAACCATCATCGGCGCTCATATCCTGAACATCGCGAAGCAGGACTACGATCCGCAAGGAGCCAGTGTAACCATGCTGATCTCCGAAGGAAAAGTCACAAACGCCCCTGGAGACTCGGCCGACAGCGAATATCCCGGTCCACTCCCCGATGCTGTTGCATGTCACCTGGATAAAAGCCATATTACTGTACACACCTATCCTGAGAGCCATCCGTACCAGGGAATCAGTACTTTCAGGGCAGATATCGATGTATCGACCTGTGGTCATATATCGCCCTTGAAGGCCTTGAACTACCTGCTCCACAGCTTTAACTCCGACATCGTCACCATCGATTACAGAGTACGAGGCTTTACCAGAGATTTAGACGGCAATAAACTGTTTATCGATCATAAGATAAATTCCATACAAAATTATATCTCAGCAGATACCAAGGACCTTTATCAAATGATTGATGTGAATGTGTACCAGGAGAATATCTTCCATACCAAAATGCTTTTAAAAGACTTTGATCTGGACAACTATTTGTTTGGCATTACAAAAAAGGAGCTTTTTCCAGGTGATAAAAAAAGAATTATGCAGTTGTTAAAAAGAGAAATGAACGAAATCTTTCACGGAAGAATTATGTCGAGAGTGTAGCGCTAAAGCGCAATTGAGAATTGAAAATTGAGAATGGAGAATTTAAAGAGATAGAAGAGTCCTTTTGAGACTTTTTTATATAGACTACGGTCAATTTATTTTGATAGGGAGGTTTTGACATGAACTATAAGGCTGTTATTTTTGACCTCGATGGTACCTTGTTGGATACCATTGACGATTTGGCAGATTCCATGAATTTTGTGTTGAATCGTTTTCAATATCCTACCCATGCGGTAGAGAAATATAAATACTTTGTTGGAGATGGAATGCTGACACTGGTAAAAAGGGCACTTCCTCAGGAAGTATGTACGGAAGAAACCGCAAGTCAATGTCTGGAAGCCATGCGTGAGGAATATGCGCAGCGCTGGGCAGATAAAAGCAAACCTTACAAGGGTATTCCCGAACTTCTGGATGCACTGCAGGCCAAGGGGATCAAAATAAACATACTCTCAAACAAACCCCACGAGTTTACGCAGGAAGTGGTAAAAAAGCTGCTGCCGAACTGTAACTTCGAGATTATATTTGGGGAGCGTAAGGGTATACCCAAAAAGCCGAACCCGGCAGGTGCACTGGAAATTTGCAGCATGCTGGGCTTAGATCCCGGACAAGTCCTGTATCTAGGAGATACCAACACCGATATGATAACTGCCAATGCCGCAGGAATGCAGGCTGTTGGCGTTACCTGGGGCTTCCGTCCCGCAGAGGAACTTCTGGAACATGGAGCCAAAGTGTTGATCGATTCCCCGGAGGAATTGCTTGCTTTATTATAAAAATACATAAAGGCATTGGAGTACTAATTCGATAGTACTCCAATGCCTTTTTATTTATGACTACAATCCGTACCGGAAGCCTGCATCCAGCGCCTTCAGATTCAATTCCAGGAATTTTGCCGGTACATTTTCACGGATCACCTTCTCCAGCACATCCCGCCCAAAAGGCAGCAAGCCTGTGGAAGCTGCTACGCCCAGAAGGACAATGTTTACCGCTTTTACAGATCCGGCATCGGCGGCCAGCGCATATCCATCCACCAGGATGGCGCCGGGAACCTTCTCCTTCACAAATTCATAAACAGCATCCACATCATAAGCCGAACTACCCAACGAAGCTGTCACCGGCTTGATCGCCCGGGTGTTTACAATACATCTTCCCTCTTTTGAGAGTCGACCCAGGTTTCTTACGGTCTCTGCCGGCTCAAAACCGATGAGCAGATCCGCTTCTCCCATAGGAATAACGGAACCGGAATGCTGGCTTCCGACACGAACATGGCTCACAACACATCCGCCTCTTTGTGCCATGCCGATGGTCTCAGAGGTTCGGGTAAAATATCCCGACGCGATGGACGCAGCAGCCAGAACTCTGGAAGCCAGTACCGTCCCCTGACCGCCGACGCCTGCTATTAATATATCACATTTCATTTTCCTGCACCTCCAATGGCTCCAACAGGACAGATTTGCTCGCATAGCTTGCAGCCGTAGCACAATGAGCTTTCGATTACGATATTGTCACCGCTGACAGACATAGCTGGACAGCCGATCTCTCTTATACATTTCCTGCACATGGTACATTTTTCATTCACAACCCTGGCTCCCGGTGATTTAAACAGCGAAATGCAGGGTGATTCAAATATAACAACCGATGGTCCTTTAAAGCTCACGGCCTCTTTAACGGCTTCAACGGCTTCCTTGTACTGTAACGGGTCGGATTTAATGATCTTTTGTACTCCACAAGCCTTTACCAGTCCATAGATATCGATTTTCTCCGAAATGCTTCCCATCATGGTTTTTCCGATTCCCGGATGCGGCTGGTGTCCTGTCATGGCAGTGGTACTGTTGTCAAGAATAACCACCGTAATATCCGTGTTGTTGTATACCGCGTTGATGATTCCTGCAACTCCGGTATGGAAGAAGGTAGAATCTCCGATAAATGCAATATGCTTGCTATCGGGCTCTGCACGTTTCAACCCCTGGGCGATGGTTATGCCTGCTCCCATACAAAGACATGTATCCACCATGTCCAGCGGTTTTGCATTCCCCAGGGTATAGCAGCCGATATCCCCGGTAAACACCGCTTTTTGGTTTCTCATAGCAGTTTTGACTGCGTAAAAAGCGCCCCGGTGCGGACAGCCGGCACACAACACCGGAGGTCTCATGGGCAATTCAGGAGATTTTGCAGCGGGCTCCGAAGCCACACTCTCAATACCCAGGAATGCAAGGATGGCTTTTTCCACCTTCTCATAGGTATACTCACCTGCGTAGGGCAAATGTTTTGACTTTTTACCAAGAATTTTTATTCCTTGTGCACGGCGGGTGCTTAACTCCAATAAAGCCTCTTCGATGACCGGATCCAGTTCCTCGAACACCATAACCGCTTCCAGGCCATCCATAAACTTCTCTGCAGCTTTTTGCGGCAAGGGATATGGAGTACCGACCTTGAAAAGTTTAATATCCGTATTGAGCGATTGGAGTACTTCCGAAACATACGCCCAGGCAACTCCCGACGCAGCGATGCCTTTTGTGCCGCTTCCCGTAATCGAGTTGTAGGACATGTCGGAGAATAGTCCACTCATTGTTTCCTGTAGTTCTTCAATATGTAAATGCTTTTGGTAGGACAAGCTGGGGAAAATAACCCATCGGGGATCCTTTTGGAAACCTTCGATTTTCTTGGGGATAAACTCTTCCTGCACGTCAACCGTACTGCAGGAATGACAAATCCGGGTGGTGGGTCTGAAAAACACGGGAAGCCCTACCTTCTCGGAGAGTTCAAAAGCAGATTGAATCATTTCATAGGCCTCTTCCGGTGAAGATGGATCAAAAACGGGGAGGTTGGAGAATTTTGCGAAATGTCTTGTATCCTGTTCGGTCTGTGAAGAAAACGGACCTGGATCATCTGCCACCAGTACCACCATTCCACCCTTTACGCCAATATAGGCAAGGCTCATTAAAGGGTCTGAGGCAACATTCAATCCTACCTGCTTCATGGTGACCAATGTTCTTGCACCTGTGTAGGCAGCACCTGCCGCCACTTCCATTGCTACCTTTTCATTCACTGACCATTCTACATAAATATTGCCGGGGTTATACTCCGCAATCGTTTCCAGAACCTCTGTCGAAGGCGTGCCAGGATAGCCGGATACTACGTTTACCCCTGCCTTCATGGCTCCAAAGGCAATTGCTTCGTTACCCATGAGAAGTTTAACAGCCATAATGACCTCCATATATTTTTCCATTTATGGTCATAAGTATAAAGGGAATTAACCAATAAGTAAAGACCCAAATTGACAAAATAGTGTATATAATGGCAATTTGCGACAATGCATCCATAAAACAAGCCAAAAAGAGAGCGTTTGCCCTGCAAACGCTCTCTTTTCGGCTTGTTTCTAATTCACACTAAGGAATTTCCCTGTTTTTGTATCAATATAGATCAGCCAATATCCAAAGGCCCCATGTCTCGGCCTGTTACCTTCCACTTGCGCCCACCGGCAAAAACTGCCAAAGGGTCTTTCATCTACATTGTATACTCCAGGTACTCCGCAAACAATATACTCTCTCCTTCGAATCCTGTCGGAATAAATCCCCACAATCAAGTGTCTGTATTTAAAATGTGCCATCATCAGTGCCGGGTTAAATAAAAGCGGGGTTTTGATTTCACATTGGTACAGGATGTTGTTAAGCTGCACTGGGCTCCCTACCTTCCACCATCTGTAGTCTCTCCTTCTGCTGCGGAAAGGATCATAGATCTCAAAGTATTTATCCAGGTTCACTCTGAGTCTGTCTACATCCCCTTCCCTCCTCTGACTCTGGGGAGGCTGATCTTTTACCGGGTTATTGCTCTGGCAATTCTCACAGGGACTATTTCCCCTAACATTCTGCAGTGGCATGCAGAATCCGGTACTGTTCCCGCAACTGCCTGCCGGTGCTTCTCCTTCATTTGCTTTTTCCTTTATATCAAGGTCCTTAAGCATTTTCTGATAGTCGTCAAAATCACTTGGCACCGCATTGGGTGCCGGTAGCGGTTGTTCCGGCGTACTCTGTACTCCTGCTTTTTCCTCCGGTATACTCTGTACTCCTGCTTCTTCCTTTGGAATTATTGTTTCCTTTTGAAAAAGTGCATTTTCATTTATGCTGCTGCTCTCAACCTCAATGTTCTTTTCCACCATGGCCTCTTCCGGAGGCGTAACCGGAACTTCCGGTTCAGGAATTATGTACTTGTTTTCCGAACTGTACTCACTTTTACTGGTTTTATCTTCTTTGTCGATATTCTCCTTCTCCTGGTTTACAGGGTTTTGAGCCGGTGAAGGTATGGTTTCCTCCAGTACAGCTTCGGGCTTGGCAGGTGCTTTGGTGTTTTTGGAAAGTCTGTCAACTCCTCTGAATTTTTCCCGCCATTGGACTTTTCCGTTTTTATAGGCGGCAAGGGGACATAAAACCAGCATATTATCCACATTTTTATCTTCACCGATGACTGCCATGACATTAAAATCCTGAATTGGAATATTGCTGTTCTCTACATTTGCAGGGTTAAATTCCAGCTTTAGTTCTCCCCGGTTCTTCTGTAAGGGCAGCTCGCCTACACATAAAGCGTTAAAACTGTCTCCATTGCTCTTTATCCAATACAGCTTATATGTTAATCCTCTATTCTCATTCAAGTTCTGTACCGATGCCAATAATTTTCCTTTTCCTTCATTCACCTCAACCTTTACATATCCCGAGGGATCCTGGCCCACCCCATATCCTGCATCTTCGGGGTTGAAGATTAAAAATATTCTCTGGTATTTTGATCGAGCGTCCATTCCATTACCTCCAACCGTTTACAGTTTCTAAAAACAAAATTAGTATTTTGAGAATCCAACCCCATCTCCTGTCCGCGGGAGGGAATCATTTTTTCGAGGCTAAAGCCCCAAACAGGAGGTCTTTCCCCCTGCACTTTCGGTATTCTGTTTGAAGTTGGAAATCTCTCCCTATATGTATATGCTGGAGGCACAAAAAATAATCCAGTATATTTGCATATACTGGATTATTTTTTGAAATTATTTTTATACCAAAGCAAGCTGCTCTTCTAATCTCTTTGCAAGAGCTTCGTGCTGCTCCTTGATTTCCTTTGGAAGCTTGTCGAACTTGGAAAGGAATTCAGCCTGGTCTTTCACTTCAATATCCCATGCATCCTTGTCGATGCTGAGCAATCCTTCAACAGTTTCCGCGGTGATACCTTCGAGGCCTTCAATTTCGATACCTTCTACCTTAGGCAGGTATCCGATGGAGGACTCAACGGCGTCAACCTCACCCTTTGCACGAGCCAGAATCCATTTGAGCACACGGAAGTTGTCTCCGAATCCGGGCCAGATGAACTTTCCATCTTCGTCGGTACGGAACCAGTTCACATTGAAGATGGCAGGAGCCTTTGGCGTTTTCTTACCCATATCCAGCCAGTGCTGGAAGTAATCCCCCATGTTGTATCCGCAGAAAGGCAGCATCGCCATTGGGTCGCGTCGTACAACACCTACCGCGCCCGTCGCAGCAGCAGTAGTTTCGGATGCCATGGTAGCACCTACGAATACGCCATGTTCCCAGTTAAAGGACTGATATACCAAAGGAGCTGTTTTCGCGCGGCGGCCACCGAAAAGAATTGCAGAAATGGGTACTCCCTGCGGATTCTGCCACTCCGGTGAGATGCAAGGGCACAGAGCTGCAGGTGCTGTAAATCTGGAGTTCGGATGTGCACCTTTTTCAGTGCTTTCAGGCGTCCATGGATTTCCCTTCCAATCCCATCCTTTAGCAGGAGCGGGAGCACCCATACCTTCCCACCATACTGTTTTGTCTTCAGCCAATACTACGTTGGTGAATATTGTGTTCTTCTTTGTTGTGAGAAGTGCATTAGGGTTTGACTTCATGCTGGTTCCCGGTGCAACCCCGAAAAATCCTGATTCAGGGTTAACAGCCCAAAGTCTTCCGTCTTCACCTACCCTGAGCCATGCGATGTCATCCCCTACTGTCCATACCTTATATCCTTCGAACTGTTCGGGAGGAATCAGCATCGCCAGGTTTGTTTTCCCGCATGCACTTGGGAAAGCGGCGGCTATGTAATCAACATTTCCTTTTGGATCTTCCACGCCAAGAATCAGCATATGTTCAGCCATCCAACCTTCTTTTCTGCCCATGGCACTTGCTATGCGCAGAGAGAAGCATTTCTTGCCAAGAAGAGCATTTCCGCCATAACCGGACCCGATGCTCCAGATGGTATTATCTTCAGGAAAATGACAGATATAACGTTTGTTAGGATTCAGTTCACCCTTAGAGTGCAGACCCTTAACAAAATCAGCAGAGTCACCCAAATGATCCATTGCGACCTTGCCGATCTTAGCCATGATACGCATATTCAGAACAACATACCGGCTGTCAGTAACTTCGATACCAACCTTACTGAAAGGTGAGCCTGCAGGCCCCATCAGGTAAGGGATTACATACATGGTTCTTCCCTGCATGCAACCGTCAAAAAGCTTTGAAAGCTTTTCATAGGCTTCCGTTCTTTCCATCCAGTTGTTTGTGGGGCCAGCTTCTTCCTTTTGGGAAGTACAGATGAAAGTCAGATGCTCAACACGAGCAACATCATTAACATCCGTCCGATGGTAGTAACATCCGGGCAGCTTTTCCTGGTCCAACTCCGTCAATTCACCTTCTGCGATACACTCTTTAACGAGTTTATCCTTTTCTTCCTCAGAACCATCCAACCATACAATCCGGTCAGGCTGAGTGAGCTTTGCCATTTCTTCAACCCACTGTTGAACTGCTTTGTTTGAATACATTTTGATCACCACTTTCTCACAAATTTGATAGATAATTTTTTAACATTCTTTGCAATAAAATCCCTACACGACAAATATGCAGTGGGGTTTTGCTTTTGAACGATCGACCCAACATAGGTACAATGACCGCGTCATTATACCTATGTGCTATCTCTTTTAATTATACTTTATATTTGGATATTTTGGAAGATATTTTCAAAATATTTTGTTATCTTTTACCAAATAATGAATTTGCTAACTCTGCAAATTGCAAAATTGATAAGGTTTCTCCCCTCTGGTTTCCGTGTATTCCTTTATTTTCCAGGATTTCTTTTAATTCTTCCTTGTTTACATTGAAATATCCAGAATTTAACAATGCATTCACCAGGGTTTTTCTCCTCTGCCCGAAGGAAGCTTTCACTGTCCTGAAAAAGGTATCCCGGTCCAGGAGTTGTACCGGTGGAGTTTTGTGAATACGCAGTTTGATTACTGTGGAATCCACCTCCGGCTGCGGAATAAAGCTGTGAGGAGGAACATTGAAAACCATTTCCGGCTGGGAGTAAAACTGCACAGCCACCGATAAAGCACCATAATCCTTTCCTCCCGGTTTTGCGGCCATTCTCTCGGCCACTTCCTTTTGCACCATGAAAACCATGGCATCAATTCCCGGATTTTCTTCCAGGAACTTCATGATGATGGGAGTTGTAATATAGTAGGGGAGGTTGGCAGCTACCTTGACGGATTTTAGTGTAGTACCGTTAACCTCCTGATGCAAATACCTGGATATAATATCGCTGATCTGTACCTTGAGGATATCTTCATTGATGATTTCCACATTGGAGAATTCCGACAGGTTATCTTTCAGTGCCTCCATAAGATGCTTATCGATTTCAATGGCAACAACTTTACCTGCCCTTTGTGCCAATTCCTTTGTCATGCTTCCGATTCCCGGACCCACTTCCAGTACCAGGTCCTCCGGCCCAACTTCCGCCGCATCCACAATTCTGCTGACTACGGAATCATCGTTCAAAAAATTTTGGCCTAAGGACTTTGTAAGCCTTATATTGTGTTTTTGAATCATTTCCTTTGTATTGGATCGCATCATTTCTTTTCTCCCTCATATTTATATTCGTTTATTCATCCTATACCATTAAAAAAACGATGCGACAGATGAGAATGCTCTCTCCTGTCGCACGAACATCAGCCCCTTATTTACCTTTGCTCTCCGCTTATAGATACATCACTTTATTCCGAATTTTTCTCCTGGACAAGCCATCCAAAAAACTAGACGCTTTATCCAATGGTTATTATAAGGTTCAAAGTGCAGTATCCTTATTGGTCATTCAGGATGTATACTTTTACTCGTTTTACACCCCACCTGTCCACGTACCCCTGCTCATCGTAGTACAGGTCAATCAAGTCTCCCTTGATGGCGCCTCCCGTATCGGCTGCCACTGCAAACCCGTAATCGGGAGTATCTCCTGCCACTTCGACATACACCTTGGTACCGAGAGGAATAACTCTTGGATCAACAGCGATAATTCCCTTACGAACCGCCATACCTGAAGCGGTTATTCCAAAACCGGGATCACCGGGTCCTTTTCCTGTATCCTTATAGGATGCAGTATACGCTGTAGCTCTCATATCCAGGACATTCTTATACCTGACAATATCGCCTCTGGCTGTCTTGTGATTCAGAACGGTACCAAACTCGATAATTTTATCGATTGGATTTGCGATGATAGCATCGCTGATCAACTGTCTGGCAACTTCCATTCCATCTTCAAATGTTATCTTGAATTTTTTTTCTCTAACGCCCTCATTTCCTTGAACCAGGACATTTTCTTTTCCCATATCCATATGGGTGTTCTCTTTTCGTACTACATTGAAGGGTACAGATAAGTTCTCTGCATATTCCTGTTCCGTAACTCTTACGATTTTTAATTTCATTTCCTTCTGGACACTGTCTTCCAGCGCTGCACCTTCAAGTCTGTCCTTTTCATTCAGCACGATTTTTCCTTCATCCAGAGTTTCCTTGACGGTGTCCTTGTAGGTCATAAGTGTTACTTCCTGTCCATCTACCTGAACATAAACAGGAAATGCTCTTTTTATGTTAATTTCATTCTTCTTCATCTTTTGTAGTTTGGAATCCAAAGAGAGGTTTATGTAGTCTATATCTCTCAAAGTGATCCCATTCTGTTCAAGAACTTCTCTTACGGTAGTTTTCATTGTTTTAACTGCAATCTGATTTCCATCGTCATTAATCACGACTTCCTTTTTCAGGTTAAGGAAAACCGCAACTCCCACAGATACGGACAGTACAACTGCAAGTAGGACAATTGCAAGTTCTTTAAATGAAAAATACCTTTTAATATTTTTCGCAAGTGGTATCAATACACCAACCTCCTGTTTAAAATATTATAAGGGACTGGGACTATTCTATTCCAAAATTGACCTTTTGTCAAATTTATTGCCAGAATAAGGTTATATATCAGATTATTAACGCAAAAATCTTCCCCTATACCTGTACTCTGCAAAAATTTTTTCAACAGAAAAAAAGCCTGGAATTATCGGTACTCCAGGCTCCTTAACTTTAGTTTCACATGCATACCTTATGTACTTTCTATCGATTCGGACTCATATAGGGATACATCATATGCAAAGGCTGCTGATATATCTGGGGCATCATTCCTCCCATGCCTTGATTATACATGCCTTGCCCACAGCCCGGGCTATACATCATAGGGCATTGCATGGTCATCATATACGGACAAACCGGGGTGTTGGCAGGCATGTATTCAAGCCCCTGCATGTCACCCATCATCGGCATTTGCTGCATCATAGGCATCTGTTGCATCAAAGGCTGCTGCATCATGGGAAATTGATTCATCCCAGGCATTTGCTGCATCATAGGCATTTGCATTTGCGGCATCATTGGCATGGGTGACATATTCGGCATAGGCGGCATTGCAGGCTGCTGCATCACAGGTGCCTGCAATGCAGGAGACACATCGGGACCTACATTCATACCGGCACTTTTAACTTCCTTATTCTTAACATCCTTCTCCATAAAACAAACCCTCCACATAAGAATTGAAAATTGAAAATGGACAATTTACATGGCATCTCACATAAATTTATCACCCTACATAATATGTTCTACATTAGAAGATGTGACACGGCGTAGCCGTGTAATTAAGAATAGAGAATTGAAAATTAGGAGTCAGCAAAAAGGACGGCATCGCCGTCCAAAAATCATTTTCAATTCTCCATTTTTAATTTTCAATTCTACTGTATTTCTCCAATAACCCAGATATTCTTCTCTTTCAAGAATACCAATGTAAACAGCTTATCGGAATTTCCTTCTTCAAAAATGGCTTTTCCGGAGTTCGGCACACGCTTGACCTCCAGAGAAACCTTAAAGGTTATGTCACCTTTTTTATCCTCCGGCGCTCCTTGGATGTTGAGCTTTATCGCGGTAACCTTTATATTCTTGATATGAGTTTTATAGTAATTGGTAAATTCCTCGAACGTCATGTTCTGTTGATTTGAAAGTTGGGAGAGTTGTAGTTGATATGCCTGATCATACTGGCCTTTGTCGATGCAGTCCGCCCATTTTGTGATGACTGCCTCAAAGCCCTTGGTGTCTATCATTTGTTTGAGTTGATTGATGATCTCATTCTTCTGCGCAAGGGCCCCTGTGGTCTTGTTTTTTTCCTGCTGGAGTTCTTCGTTTTTCTGTTCCAGCGTCTTCGCACCGGCTTCCAGCTTGCTCACCTTCTCTTTTAAGGAGGCATTTGCAGCTTCCAGGTTGCTTACTTCCCTCCCCAGCGTGGCAATGTTAATATCCTTGCGAGCATCAATATTCATTTTATTCTCCCTGTCCCACAAGAGGTAGTTCAGAGCAATAAAAAGCACCATAACCAGCGCACAAATCATGACCAAAACCAGCTTTTTCACGTATACACCCCCAACTTTTATAAAATTGAGAATTGAGAATGGAAAATGGATAATGAACCGCTTGCCTATTTATTTTCCATTCTCAATTCTCAATTTTCAATTGATCCTAAATAGTTTTTTTCCGTTCTCCAAAGTAATCCTCGCTACTTCTTCGAAGGGGATTCCTTTTATTTCTGCTATCTTTTCTGCTACCAACCTCACATAACTGGAATCGTTTCTTTTTCCCCTGTGAGGCTCAGGGGTCAGGTAGGGAGAATCAGTCTCTATGAGCAGTCTGTCTAAAGGGGCGAATTTCACCACTTCTACTGCTTTTTTCGCATTTTTAAAAGTCACTACGCCACCGAGGGAAATATAAAAATTATTGTCCAATACCTCTCTGGCCATTTCTACGCTTCCTGCATAACAGTGGAAGACACCGCCTACATCACGGGCATTTTCCGAGGTAACAATTTTCAAGGTATCTTCATGAGCATCCCTGTCATGGATGATAATAGGAAGTCCAATGTCCCTTGCAAGTTGAATCTGCCTTGCAAACCAGTGTTTCTGCACATCCCTGGGAGCTGTGTCGTAGTAATAATCCAGGCCGATCTCACCGATGGCAACTACTTTCCTGTGCTGTGCCAGTTTTTTTATCTTTTCGATTTTCCCTTCGTCCATTTCCTCTACATTGTGTGGATGGACTCCTACTGCTGCATAGATAAAATCATATCTTTCCGCCAGAGCGATTCCCGTTTCAGAGGAATCCATGTCAGAAGCAGCATTTACTATATACTCCACTCCACTTTCGTGAACCTTCTCAATGGTTTCATACCGGTCTTCGTCGAATCTTTCGTCATCAAAATGTGCATGTGTATCAAAAAGCATTAATTTTCTCCGTTGTTTATTGATTATTGGGAGGATACGTCCCTCAACGCAAAATTACTCTCAGCATGAGGTTTCACCTATATATTTCATTATATAGCATAGTTGTCCACTGGACAATAGATTTATGAGCTGCAATCTGGCATCATTCCTTTCCATGTCCGGGAGATATTCTTTCATGCTTGTAGGTGTTTCCCATTCTGCCCTGTTTTCTCCCTATATAAAAAGAAACGGGTTGCCCCGTTTCCTTTTACCGCACCTCTGATCCACTGTCGATGGGCCTGTCTATCGTAGTCAATACCAGATCCTTGTCATTGGATGCTGCCAGTATCATACCCTGTGATTCAATTCCTCTGAGCTTCACCGGCTTCAAGTTTGCAATCATTACTACATATTTGCCGATCAGATCCAGCGGGCTATAGTATTTGGCGATGCCGGAAACTACCTGCCGCACCTCGCTGCCCAGCTCCAACTTCAGCTTCAACAGCTTATCGGCGCCTTCCACCTTCTCTGCTTCCAAAACCTTTGCTACTCGCAGATCCAGTTTTGCAAAGTCCTCAATGCTTATAAATCCGTCACCCTGCGGTTTTACCTCTTCCTTCGCCGTTTTTTCCTTTTTTTCTTCCTTCTTCGGCGATTCAGTCTCGGCAGCCGTTGGCGTCAGCTTTTCCAATTCCTCCAGCTCCTTCTTCAGATCAATCCTCGGGAAGATGATTTCTCCTTTGTTTACGGAAGTACCGGCCGGATAACCGCCCCAGATTTTCGCGCTTTCCCAGGCAACATTCCCGTCCTGCTTCAATCCCAACTGATACCATACCTTTTCCGGTGTTTCAACCATAAAAGGCTGAATCAAAATGGAGAAGATTCTTATGCTCTCTGCCAGGTTGTACATTACTTCTGCCAACCGTGCCTTTTTTGCTTCATCCTTGGCAAGGACCCAGGGCATGGTTTCATCAATGTATTTGTTGGTCCTGGAAACAGCTTTCCAGATTTCAGTAAGAGCAGAACTGAATTGAAGCTTATCCATGAGCTCTTCCACCTTCTGGGGAGTCTCCATAACCACTTTCTTCAAATCCTCGTCAAACTCTCCTGCTTCTCTCTCTGCCGGAATGGTCCCTCCGAAATATTTATCGACCATGGCAACGGTTCTGCTTACCAGGTTACCGAAGTCATTAGCCAGGTCTGAATTCACCCGGTTAATCAGCGCCTCATTGGAGAATATCCCATCAGAACCGAAAGGAACTTCTCTGAGCAAGAAATATCGAATGGCATCCAGCCCGTATTTTTGAATCAATATCACAGGGTCCACTACATTCCCCTTGGATTTCGACATCTTACCGCCTTCCAGCAGCAGCCAGCCATGACCGAAAACCTGTTTCGGCAAAGGCTCACCCAGTGCCATCAACATGGCAGGCCAGATGATGGTGTGGAATCGAACGATTTCCTTTCCTACCAGATGCACATCGGCAGGCCAGTATTTTTTATAATCCGCATCCTGCCCTGTCATGAAACCCAGTGCCGAAATATAGTTGGAAAGGGCGTCAATCCACACATAGACAACATGCTTGTCATCAAAGGAGACAGGAATTCCCCAATTAAATGTAGTTCTGGAAACGCATAGGTCTTCCAGCCCCGGCTTCAGAAAATTATTAATCATTTCATTGGCCCTGGATACAGGCTGTATGAATTCCGGATTTTCCTCAATGTGTTTAATGAGCGCATCCTGGTATTTGGACAGCTTGAAGAAATAGCTTTCTTCCTTTGTAACTTCTACCTCCCTGCCGCAGTCGGGACATTTCCCCTCCACCAGCTGTGTTTTTGTCCAAAAAGACTCACAGGGTGTGCAGTATAACCCCTCATATTCGCTTTTATAAATATCTCCCTGGTCATACAGTTTCTTGAATATTTTTTGAACCGCTTCCTCATGCTGCCGGTCAGTGGTTCTTATAAACCTGTCATTGGATATTTTCATGAGCTTCCAAAGCTCTTTGATTCCATCAACGATTTCATCGACATACTGCTTCGGGGTAACTCCCTTGGCTTCTGCCTTTCTCTGTATTTTCTGGCCATGTTCGTCTGTTCCCGTAAGAAACATAACATCATAGCCCTTTAATCGCTTATACCTGGCTATGGCATCTGCCGCAACCGTTGTATAGGAATGACCGATATGCAGCTTGTCACTGGGATAATAAATTGGTGTAGTAATGTAAAAAGTTTTGTTTTCCATTTATAATCCTTCCCTCTTTAAAATTTCATGGTTTTATCTGTCACGTATGAACTCACCCCTGGCCCCCTTTGAGAAGAATAAACCTAGGGATCTCTTCCAGCATTTCTGTTACGTGTGTTTCAATAAAACTTCCCGATTAAAATTTTCTTAGTATTATTATCGCCTGCATTTTACTTGTTAATAATACTACTATAGCGATTCGAAACCGTTTTTTCAAGAAGTTTTTACAAACTTGATGGTTGAAAAGAAATTTAAGGGTATGAAAAACTATGGAAATAATTTACACTCTATGTATCTGTATATAAGGAGGAATTGCCCGTGGCTGTGCAATGCGATAACGGTTTAAAACTCATAGTAAAATTTGTTGGGAGGGTTTTTCCCCAGGTTGACAGGCAAATGGACCGATGGGTGGAGGCCTGCAGCGGATGCCAGGATGAAACCTTGAAAAACCAAGCCCTGGAAAGCATCACTGCAAAGAAATTTCATGCTCAAGGAGGAAGTGTATATGCACTATACCCTGGAGTTGATCTGGCAGAAGCCATAAACTTCATTGTTTCTCTGCAAACCATCAGCGATTATCTGGATAATCTCTGTGACCGGGCCGGTGTTCACAATGAAAACTCCTTTCGACAGCTGCATATGGCTTTAAATGATGCCGTGGACCCTGTAACGGAATATAGCGATTATTACTTATATTACCCCTTCAAACAGGATAACAGCTATCTGCAGAAGTTGGTAGAAGAATGCAAATTTCAGCTTCGAAAGCTTCCTTCCTACCCCAAGGTCCTTCCTGCTATGAAAAAGTATGTAAGCCTGTATTCCGAGCTTCAAAGCCTCAAACATCTGGAAAAAGGAGTGCGGGAACAGCGGTTGGTAACCTGGGCAAAGGGTTACCATGAGGCCTACCCGGAGGTATCCTGCTGGGAATTTGCTGCTGCTACCGGTTCTACTCTCGGAATGTTTATGCTCTATGCGGCTGCCTGCGACCCGGAGCTTACGGAAGAAGAGGTGGAAACTATCGAGTCTGCCTATTTCCCCTGGATTACCGGCCTTCATATCCTCCTGGATTATTATATCGACTCCCAGGAAGATATGGAAACGGGCGATCTTAACTTCACCTATTATTATCGCAACCAGAAAACCTGTGAAGAAAGAATTTCCCTTTTTATTGAACGGGCATTCCAAAGCTGCTCCCTTCTCCGTCATTCGGAGTTTCATACAACCATTGTGAAAGGTCTGTTGGCCATGTATCTCTCTGATCCGAAAGCACATTCGGGACTAAACATCATTACCAGCCGAAACCTTCTAAAAAAGGGAACTTCCGGAACCAGAACCTACTATACCGTGTGCAGGGCACTGCGCGCCGTAGGGAAACTATGATCGGATAAAGATGCATATGTCTGCGTAATTATAACTGCTGTAGGGTAGGTTCAAAACTTACCCTACATTTGATTGCATAAAAAATTTACCTTCCTTTATCTTTAGGGTTGAAATTCCTGGTTACAAGTACTACTATTAATAAAGAGCCGAGCAGGCTCACTCTATTAAAATTAACTGTCAATTGATTTGGGGGTTTTTTTATGAATATTCGTTTGAATCTCTTCCCTGGAGGGAAAAGCAAAGCCTTGACCATGAGCTATGATGATGGAAACGTAGCAGATCGCAGGCTTGTAGGAATATTTAATCAATTCGGAATCAAAGGTACCTTCCACTTGAACTCTGGTAAATTTGGAAATGAAAATTATATCGAAGCTACGGAAGTAGCATCCCTCTTCTATGGACATGAGGTATCCGTACATACGGTCACGCATCCTCATCTTGAATATGTTCCTTCCGAAAGTATTGCCGAAGAAATCCTTGAGGACCGAAAGAACCTGGAAAACCTGGTAGGCTATCCTGTTACCGGGATGTCCTATCCTTTTGGAACCTATAACAACACCGTACTTCAAATACTTCCCTTTCTGGGCATCGAGTACTCCAGAACAGTCAAATCCCATGGTCAATTCAGCATACCGGAAGATTTTATGCAGTGGCACCCCACCTGCCATCACAAAGATAACATTCAGGAGTTAGGACAGCAGTTCCTTGAAAGGGACCCGAGAGGTACCCTGTCCCTCTTATATGTTTGGGGTCACAGCTATGAATTTGACCGCAATAATAACTGGAACATCATCGAAGATTTCTGTAAGCTCATGAGTGGGCATGATACCATCTGGTACGCTACCAACATCGAAATATGCCACTATCTAAAAGCCGTAAAAAGCCTTACATTCTCCGCTGATAGAACCATGGTACATAACCCCTCCGCTCTCCCTGTATGGATATCGGTAGAAGGAAAAGCAATAGAAATCTGCCCAGGGGAAATAAAAAAATTAACATTTTAATAATGGGCATAAAAAGACGGCATTGCCGTTTTTTTATGCCCATTTATCCATCACTCTTTAGTTGATTCTTCTTTGCAGCATGGCTGCCAATACCTCCAGGTATTGAGTATACTGATTCTGCGGCAGCAGCTTCAGACAGTTTCTGGCTTTTTCAATATGTATGCCGGCAGCTTCAAAAGCTCTGTCCAGAATGCCTCTGGATTGCAAAACAGTTTTTATTTCCCCCAAAGCCTCCTCCGTCAGGCTCTGAGAGGAAATGGTTTCTTTTATCCATTCCCCGTATTCCGCATCTTTTAAAAGCAGTAATACAGGCAGTGTTATATTGCCATCTCTCAGGTCTTCACAGTTCGGTTTTCCCATGGTCTGGATATCTCCACAAAAATCCAGTATGTCATCAATAATCTGAAATGCATAACCGAGCTGAAGTCCATATTCACCTAAAGCCTCCACTTCAACCGGCCCCGCCCCACCCACAAAAGCGCCGGACTGGCAGCAGCACTTAAGAAAAATGGCAGTTTTCTGGGCAATTCTGCTGTAATAGGCTTCGATGCTTACAGAAGTGCCATACTTGGCCGAGGCCTGGTTAACCTCTCCCTGGCACATATTTTCAATGGCTTCGACCATATAATCCATGCTCTCTAACAGCCGATTCTCCGCTAAAATACCAAAGGCCCTCGCAAAAAGATAATCCCCACATAAAACAGCATATTGATTTCCCCATATGTAGTTGATGGAAGGCCTATTTCTTCGCAGTCCTGATTTGTCAATAATGTCATCATGTACTAGAGATGCCATATGTATCAACTCTGAAGCCACTGCTGCCTGTACTAACTCCTGTCTCGCTTCAGAGAAAACCAGTCCGCTGAACAAAACCAACAGAGGTCTGACCCGTTTTCCTCCTGCGTTAAGTATATGACTGCACATCTCTCGTACAGTCCCCTTGCTTCCGGATAGAGCATTCATCAGTTCCTTCTCTATCACTTCAATCTCAGGAAAACTTCCTGCCTCGAATTTGATGTTCTGCTGATCCGTGGTCTGTTCCTTCAAAAAGTCGCTCAATAAAATCGTCCCTTCACATTTCGTTTCATTGCTATTATTGTCTATAGAGACCCACTTTATTACATAAAAAACAAAATGAGGTTTTGCACAGACATCTATGCAAAACCTCATTTAAATAAAATAAAGGCAGATGCGATCGATACATCTGCCTTTACGGTCTTTGTTATTATTTCTTTTCTTCTACTATAGTAACTTTTACAGTTTCCTTAGCACCTTTCTTAGCACCTTCTTCAACTACCTTGGTTGCCAATTCCTTAAAATTCTTTGAGGAAGAGGTTGCTCCGGATACCGCATCTACCTTAGCAGGGTCCTGTTTTTCAACAAGAGCTTTTTCGAGCTTTGGAGCATATTCTTGAGGATTTGTCTTTACAGCTGCAGATGATTTTTCCTTCATGTTTTTGTTGTAGTCTGCATCCTGTGTCTTAAACTTTCCATCCTTATTTGTGTAGTCAAACTTCGTTGCCGTGATCTTGTTGTCCTTTACAGTGATTTCAACAAAAGGCTTCCACCCTTTTGAATCGAAATCTGAAGCTTCCGCTTTGTAAGTACCGTCTTTCATAGCACCTGCCTTAGCTCCACAACCACTGAGTACTCCTAAGGCCAAAACTGCGCTGAGCGCCAATCCTAAAACCTTTTTTTTGTTCATTAGTGCGTCCCCCTTTATAATTACACTAAAATAATACTACAATTATCATTATACTGCGTAGGTATAATTTGTCAATCATATTGTCATATCATTAACAATTTCCGACATATTTTTTAACACTTTAAAGGTCGCGCTTTGAGCAAAAAACGCTTCCTCTATCTCCCGAAAACCAGAGTGCAAATCCATACGGATGCGAGGACACTTGCCAAATCCGCCAAAAGGGCGGCAAGCAGTGTGTACCGGATATTCTTCACTCCTACGGAGCCGAAATAGACCGCCAGCGTGTAGAAAATCGTTTCGGTAGATCCCATCATGGTGGATACCAGTCTTCCAATAAAGGAATCCGGTCCGTAAGTTCGGATGGTTTCGGAGACCAGCGCCAGCGAAGCACTTCCTGAAACAGGCCGCAACAAGGCCAGAGGCAATGCCTCTGAAGGAATTCCCAGCATTCCTGCGAGGGGCTTCAACGCAAACACCAGTAAATCCATTGCTCCCGAAGCCTTAAACACTCCCACTGCTACCAAAAGCCCTACCAAGGAAGGTATGATTCGTATCACTGTCGCAAAGCCTTCTCGGGCTCCTTCGACAAATACATCATATACTTTAACCTCCCGGTACATTCCGGCGGAAAGAATCAGGAGAAAAATTGTCGGTATGGCGTATTTTGAGAGAACCGTTATAGCCTCATTCATCGCCTCCACCCCTTCGCCAGTATCTTTGCCCCTACCACACCCGTTATGGTGGCGCAGATGGAAGCAACCCAAATGGTTCCCATAATCTCGGTGGGATTAACGGATTTTTCCGCGGAACGAATGGCAATGACAGTGGCTGGAACCAGTTGTATTGCCGCAGTATTCAGTACCAGGAACATGCTCATGGAGTTGGTGGCCGTATCCTTGTCGGGATTAAGCTTCTGCAGCTCCCCCATGGCTTTTAGACCAAAAGGAGTGGCCGCATTTCCCAGCCCGAAAAAATTTGCTACCAGATTCATGACCATGGCCCCCATGGCGGGATGATTTTTAGGAACCTCAGGAAACAGGAAGCGCATCATGGGTTTTACCGCCTTGGCAATTCTTCTCACCAGTCCGCTTTTCTCCGCGATCCCCATGAGTCCGGTCCACAGGCACATCACCCCCATCAATTCGATACTAAGGGTGATGGCACTCTTGGAAGAATCGATAGCCGCCTTTGTAACTTCATCAATTCGTCCATTCATGATTCCCACAACAAACCCGATGAAAAGCAGTCCAAACCAAATATAATTAAGCATTTCTACTTCCACTGCATTCATAATCTAGTAATGTATATGACCAGGCCCTTTTAACTATTCTACCAACGGCCACAATATAGTTGCACTTGGCCTGTGAACGCAGCTAAGGTGCAGTGAAAATATTACTTCCACTTCTTTGCGGGCCCTTCTCGGACAGCGAACTTTATACATTAATTTATTGTGTAGCATCCAAATGACTGGCGTTTGGGTCAGTTGGATGCGGAATAAATTCTTATAAAGTTCGATGTTCATGGGATTCATGCAGGGTGTAGCAAAGTTATAGTGGAAGTATATTTTCGTCAATCCTAAGTTTGGGCTTTGTTCGACAGGCCTAGTGTAACTTTGTGACCGTTCGTAGTAATTCATGCGGGAAATGTTGTAATCATTGGACACCCCATGGCATAATATGGTAGTGAACAATGATTTAAATTGACAATCAAGATTGTCAATTATTTTCTTGGGAGGTCTTAAACGAATGACACAATTATTGATAACCCTGTATCTCATGTTTTTTTCCGTAACGTCTTCTCAATCCGTAAACGTGAGTGTACCCCAGCAGGTATATTCCCCCGCAGAATCTTCCATATCAATTACATTGCCCACACCATCACCAACACCTATTCCTGAAGCAACGTCCACCCCTGCTCCGACACCTCCGCCCAAGGTAGAGGATACGCCCCTGGATTATGTGCAGGAACTGCGTACACTGGGCTTCATAAGGAACGAATTTGAAGACCAGGATTTAAATATAAGAAACGGAGTTGTCCGATTTCAAGCAGCCCATAATCTAATAGTAGACGGAGATTTTGGACCTCTATCCACCGCTGCATTGCGAAAAAGACTCAAAGACACGAATTTTCAATATACAGATACGGTTCAAAACCCACCCTCTAAAGGAAAATGGATTCTAATCAATAAATCCTTGAGAAGCCTGACACTCTATGAAGGAAAAAATGTAGTGAAGAAATACCCCGTAGCCGTTGGCAATCCGCCATCCCTTACTCCCGTCGGGCAATATAAGATCGCCAACCGGATCGTAAATCCCTCCTGGGGCGGAGGCGGTTACGCCAAACCTGTCGAAGGAGGTTCTCCCTATAACCCGCTGGGCTATCGGTGGATCGGTCTAAACATTGGTGGCGGAGGTGAATATGGAGTTCACGGTAATGCCGCCCCTTATTCCATTGGGACAGACGCATCCCATGGCTGTGTGAGAATGATTAATTCGGATGTGGAAGAACTGTTTGAAATCGTATCCGTAGGCAACCCAGTGTGGATTACAACGAATGAAAGGCTGGAAGCATTGGGAGTGAGTCAGCCGCAGTATGGAGAGGGATGAGAATTGAAAATTGAAAATTGAGAATTGAGAATGGGGAATTGAAAATTATAAATAATAAGAGACTGTTCAGCACGTGAACAGCCTCTTGTTACTTAGTATAGCAAATTGGCATTAGCCATCTGCATAGGTCTTAATTTTCCATTTTCAATTCTCAATTTTCAATTAATTCAGGTTTTCAATTTTCTCGTAGATTCTTACAAACACTTCCGCAGTAAACTTCGCATCCACATCCGCCCTGTGGAGTTCCTCCTCCACGGGGATCTCCAGAATTTCCAACGCCCGGGAAAGGCTGTAGCGCTGACCGGCTGGAGCATTATAGATTTTGGAAAAATGTTTCTGCACATCAATGTGTGCGTTGATCCACTTGATACTCGCCCGGTTAAACTGACAGTTTAGTTTCAAGTGATGGATGTCGTCATGTCCCCAGCTGCAAAGAACATAATTGCTGCCGATCCATTCCCGGAAGGAAGCCAGTACCTCCTTGAAGCTCCGGGCATCGTTGATATCCTGCTGCAAAATGTTCGTTTTCCTCTTCACCACCGGAAAAAGTCTTCTATGCACCTTCGGTTTTACAAAGGCCTGGAAGCTATCGGTCATCTCCAGCTGTTCGTTTAACTTAATGGCCCCAATTTCGATAATTTCATTGGGTATCTTGCTTTTAAATACTTTGCTGTTCAATTCCAGGTCGAATACAATATAGTTCATTCCTGCACACTTTCTTTTATTTATTTTGACTACTCCTGTTCCCAGTTATGATACACAGCCTGTACGTCGTCCAGATCTTCCAGGTTATCTACCAGTTTATCCATAAACTCGATCTGTTTTGCATCTGTCAGCTTTGTAGTCGTAACCGGTACCATCTGAACCTCTGCTTCAATGAATTCGTAGCCCTTGTTTTCCAACGCTTCTCTTACGACTGAGAAATCATCCGGTGCTGTCAGAATTTCAAAGTACTCTTCCTCTGCCGCGAAGTCCTCGGCTCCGGCCTCCAGAGCCTCCATCATCAGGCCATCCTCATCGATAGAATCAACTTTCTCAATGAGAATCACACCTTTTTTATTGAACATGAAGGATACGCAGCCTGCCGTCCCCAGATTTCCTCCGAATTTATCGAAGAAATGCCTTACATCCCCGGCAGTACGATTCCGGTTATCTGTCATGGCTTCCACGATAACTGCCACTCCGCCGGGACCATAGCCTTCATAGGTAATATCTTCATAGTTATCCGCATCCTGATCACCGGAAGCCTTTTTGATGCTTCGTGCAATATTATCATTGGGCATGTTTGAAGCTTTCGCCTTTGCAATAACGTCCTTCAGTTTTGAATTGGCTTCCGGATCCGGTCCTCCCTGCTTTACTGCAATGACAATTTCTCTTCCCAGCTTCGTAAATATTTTACCCTTTTTTGCATCTGTTTTTTCTTTTTTATGTTTAATATTTGCCCATTTTGAATGTCCTGACATAATAAAAATCCTCCAAACCAATCAATTTTATACCCTTTGATGAAGGTTCTGTCCTTTTTCCTATTAAATTATAATATCATTTATCAAAAAAATAAAGCCTTTGCGCATAAAATATAGACCTTGCAGCCTTACCCGTTCTACAAAAAGCGGAAACAATATTGTATAATTTGGTATAAAATGTTTACATATGGTATTTTTTTGTATAAAATAGTAATAAACCTTACTGATAAACACTGTATGAAGGAGAACCTGTTATGTCGAAAAGAGACCTTGCAAAGGCAGGAAAACTGGTATCTTATCTATTGATAATCCTCCTGTTTTCGGCTGCTTTGAATCTTCTACATATTATCATGTTAAGTACCTATGCCAGAGTGAATGTTCTTTCCACAAATGCTTTTACACTTTTTCGAATCAGTATAACTCTTCAATTCTTATTAACCATTGCCTGTGTATTTCTGATCTGGATGAACACAAAGAACCTGAGCAAAGGGATTGCCCTTCTTACGCGCGAAAAGGATACAATTGCTGCGAATAAACAAATGGAAACAGATACGCTGAATCATATGGTACAGAATCTTTCCACGCTATATAGTCAGGCAGTGGAAAACGATAATCTTAAGACTGAGTTTTACAGCAATCTTTCCCACGAGCTTAAGACACCCCTCAGTGTTATGCTGGGAGCCATTCAGCTTATGGAACACAATGAAAAAAATGCTCCTTCCCCCGGGTCCAGGAAGCATATGTATACGATAAAACAAAACTGCTATCGAATATTGCGATTGATTAACAATCTCCTTGATACAACCCGCATTGAATCCGGATTCATAAAAATGAACCTTGAAGATTGCAATATTATTTATCTCATTGAGGAAATGGTTCAATCCGTGGTCCCTTATGCTGAGGAAAAAAATATTCATATCGAGTTTGATACAGAGGTTGAGGAAATTATTACTGCCGTTGATATTGATAAAATAGAACGAATCATGCTGAACCTTCTTTCCAACGCAATCAAATTCACCCCTGCTGATGGCAATATATGGGTAACCATTTCTGAAGGTCCGGAGCGGATAAAAATTTCTGTAAAGGATACAGGCCCCGGAATTCCTAAAGATATGCACACGCTCATTTTCAATCGTTTTCAACAGGTCAACAACTCTTTGACCCGAACGCAGGAAGGCAGTGGTATCGGACTTTCTCTCGTCAAATCCTTCGTAGAGCTTCATAGCGGTAAAATCGAATTGCTGAGTGAAGAGAATGCAGGCAGTGAATTTATCATCGAACTTCCCATTTCCCTTTGCCTCAAAAGTCCTCAGAACATGATGAATCTGTGCAACCATCAAAGCAAGATCATACAGGCTATTAATATAGAGTTCTCGGATATATACCGGTCAGCATCCTAAAAACTGAAAACCCGCTGTGATACCAAAAATTTTGTGACTTGCGGTTTTTATATGGGTATACTATTAGTACGGATTCTTGTTAATGTTTTTAACTGAACTTTATGAAAAGGAGAATTTTTATGCTGGAAGAAATGATGATGGAGAAAAAGGTCTGGGCTGTTGTAGGGGCCAATGATAACCCTGAAAAATATGGCAATATGATTTATAAAAAATTAAAAAAGTTCGGCTATACCGTGTACCCGGTAAATCCCAACTACGAGGAAATCGAGGGAGACAAATGCTATAAGGACCTGTCCTCCCTGCCTGAAAAACCCGAAGTCATCGATATGGTGGTTTCACCCAAGCGCGGTATGGCTGTCCTTAAGGAAGCTGCCAGCCTGGGAATCCAGAATATTTGGCTGCAACCCGGAACGTATAATGATGAAGTAATGGAGCTTATCAAAAGTGAAGGTTTGACTGCGGTCCAAGCTTGTATTCTTGTGGCTCTGCGGTAAGGGCGGGTTCAAAACCCGCCCTGAATTCCATGATCAGTCCATGATGATCTTTCCCTCTTCGTCAACGGTCACAAAAGTCTTGCCCGCCACCTCCAATATACATCTCGCATTGGTGACTTCCGTCAGAGTTTCCATGAAGTACTCCACTTCGTCCACACCCACATAGACTGTGATTTCCACATCCTGCTCGTAGAGCGTCTCTTTTACGGGATATCCTCCTGCCAGGATGGTATTTTGCACCTTACCGAAAAGGGTATATTCTACTATAATCTTTACTTCTGCACACAGCTGTCTCTTTATAATCCTTGCTGCTTCCAAGCCCAGAGCCGCTGACTTTCCATAGGCACGTATGAGTCCCGCAGCACCCAGAAGGGTACCTCCGAAATATCGGGTGACCACGACCACCACATCCTGTACGCCCCTGCGTTTCATCACTTCCAGCACAGGAAGTCCGGCAGTTCCGGAAGGCTCTCCGTCGTCACTGAAGCGCTGCTGAACAGTTTCTCCTCCAATGTAGTAAGCATAGACATTATGCGTAGCATCCCAGTATTTTGATTTTAGCCTATTGATGAATTCTACAGCTTCCTCTTCCGTAGTTACAGGTCTTACAGTCGCAATAAACCGGGATTTCTTTTCCTCAAACTCCGCCACCGCTTCCTGAAAAACCGTCTTATATTCCTTCTGCAATTCTTCTCAACCTCATCCTCTTTGGTTTTATAGGTCGGCCACTGTAAACTTAGTGATTTCCAACTAGGCAACGAGGCAAGGACAAGCCGACTTGCCTAGCTGGATAAAATCACTTTTA
>ENA-OFCE01000398-OFCE01000398.1-metagenomes-genome-assembly--contig:-NODE-398-length-29470-cov-6.951045_pt1 | contig 29470 bp, 28 predicted proteins | sample MGYA00153388_OFCE01 | MGnify analysis MGYA00153388 | reverse complement strand
AGCCAATATTCACAATATTCAGAAAGAGTTGCATCTGGATATTTGTCCACTAATGCAATAAGTTGAGCCGAATAACCTGATAGTACTGCTTTTTTTCTTGTTCCTTGCTTACCAGGATTAACATGTCCTTTCTCTTGATACTGCTTCAATATTTTTTGAATAAAAGCTTTACCAACACCAAAAGTTACAGCCAATTTTCTAACTGAAATATTTTCAGACTGATAAGCATTGACTACTTTTTTTCTCAGATCGACAGAATATGCTTTCATAATAATAATTTACAGCACCTTCCTTACTGTACCTCACATTGCTGGAAAGTGCTGTAACACCTCCTACTTGTCTGGCGGGACTCTTACCCATAACTTCTAAAACGTTCGATCTGCGCCCTTGAGTAACTAATATTTTAGCTGTAAGCTATGAAAGTATTTAATCTTGAACGAGATTTTTGAGCGTAGAAAATAAATTTTGCTACTCTTTAGTGAGCTAGTACTGAGCGGCAGAAATTACCCTACCATTAGAGGATACATGAATGACAAGTAAGACAGACCATGCCGAGACTCTCAGCAACAACAATCGAATTGAGCGAAGCAGAGCGAATAGCACTGGAGAAGTTGCTAAACCGCAATAGCACTGCCCAGCAAATTGCGCTCCGCGCCAAAATTATTTGAGCTGCCGCAAATGGTTCAAGTCATGGGGAGGTAGTCAGAGCTTTAGGGGTAAGTTTAGAGATGAGTCGTCTGTGGCGACAGCGGTGGATCGAACTGACCAGACGGGAAATTCCTGTGCTAGAACGGCTCAAAGATAGCCCTCGACCAGGAAGCCCAATGACCTTTAGCATTGAGCAAATTACCCGTCTCTATGCTCTACTGGACGGGTCTCCCGCCCAGTAGCCTGTGAGCCACCAGAGAAGTATGGTCGTCCGATTAGCCATTGGAGTAGTCGAGAGTTAGCGGCCGAACTAGTTAACCAAAAAATCGTGGCATCGATTAGTGAAAGACATGTCGGGAGATTATTAGAAGAAGCGGAGCTGAAGCCACACCAAAGCGGGTACTGGTTGAACCCCCCCCCGACGATTTGTTCAAACCGAAAGTCGAGGATATCTGTGAAATCTACGCAACCGCACAAGAGCGTGCCCAAACCGGAGAAGTAACCGTGAGTATTGACGAAATGACCGGAATTCAGGCATTGGAGAGAACAATGCCCGATCTTGCCATGAAGCCAGGACGGAAGGTCAAGCGCGAATTTGAATATATTCGTCATGGCACCCAGAGCTTAATTGCCAGCTTTAATGTGGCCACGGGAGAGATCGCTCTGGCGACGGTGGGAGATCCGCGAACAGAGCAAGACTTCCAGGCTCATGTGCTTGGAAGTCTCCAACAATCGCCCCAAGCTTCTAAATATCATCTGGTGATGGATTGTCTTAACACTCACCAGTCAGAGGCATTAGTTCGCCTTGCGGCTGGGTTAGAACCTCACACGATTGAATTAGGTGTCAAGGGTAAATCCGGTATTCTTCATTCAATGATCGGTCGATCTGAGTTTTTGGCAGATCCGACTCATCGGTTAGTTGTACACTTTACTCCCAAGCATTGCTCCTGGATGAATCAGATCGAAATTTGGTTGGGCATTTTAATAGCGTGGCGGGTCACCCGCCCAGCGCGGAAGCTGTTACGAAGAGGTAATTTTATTAGTACTAGCGACCTAAAAATTCGGATTCTAGACTTTGTAGAGTACTTCAATCGTACAATGGCGAAACCGTTCAAATGGACTTACAAAGGCAAACCATTGTGCAGTTGAAATACTAGCTTTATTTCTGCCGTCCAGTACTAGACCTTTTTCTCTGCAATTGTATCATGAGCATCCATGCCTTACTCTCAAAGGCAATAAGACATTAACAAAATAGGATCGATCGCAATATCGTCTTAATGCTGGCAACATCTTCCATTCCAATAGCCCATAAAAATTAACTATACCACACCCTGAAACAGCAAAACCCCCTGCCAGTAGAGGTTAGGGGGTTTTAATTCAGCCTTGAAGTACAACAATTTTACCATTTGGGCGGGGTGCTATCTACTTCTATCCTTAGCCGCGCCACCAAGCTAGAGGATCGATCGCGGCTACATATGGCGGCCAACAATATATACTACGATCGCCTGGAGTATCTGACGGTTGGGCAAACCCCAAACCCAAGCACAAATGACTCAGAACCTGGGCGTATGCTCGATCGTGTCCAGGATAACCCAAATGCGCGTGAGCATACTCATGGGCGACTAGAGCCAACCAATCAGGCGATGCAACTCGCCCCACATCCACCAAAATCGTCGTCGGGGTGGTATTAATATTACAAAAACCATCTAACTGCATGGATGAAGCAAACGGCACTGCAAATATCTGGATCGATCGGCGATCGCCTAGATTGAAACACTCATCACAGGCATTAAGATGGACTTGGAGCGATCGATTGACAGTTGCAATCTGCTTACCGATCCAATTATAAATCGAGACTCGATCGCGCAAATTATCCATCACGTCGATCGTCTGCGGTGGTAACATGGGTTGAATCCATTGCAGGTATTCAACCCCAGCGCGATATGTTTCCGTTTGGTTGCTGGATATCACCAACCGAGCGGAGAGAGGATTAGACTAGGCTCTAGAGTTGCTGGCGTTGCAACTAGCTCGGTAGCATCTGACAGTACGCGAGTTTCAGTACAGAATGTCGCAGTACTAAAGCCACCCATCCGTTTTACCGTACTGCTTCGCACCCGCACATTTGGACTAGGGAACCAGAATCGCTCGATCGAACTCATGATGTCGTATTCTGTGATCAGCACCAAACCACCATCATTGTCCATGTGATAATGTCCCGCTACCGAGACAATTTCAGCATAACCGCGATCGCGCAACAATTGACCGCTCCGAGGTTTGTCTGGATCGGGAACTAGCGCAAATACAGTCTTACCCTCATGATTTTCGCCCTCCTGGTCCCAGCCCATCGAAGCCGCCCAAGTCACACAACAGCCGCCCACAGCTAGACTGGGATCGACTTGATGAGACTCACACAGCTCGATTATTTCCGCATCTTTAGCGGCTAGTGCCTTTACCTCAATCTCTGATTCACCCATCTCAGATCTTCTAAATGCGAGGTGATGAGTGGTGCGTTTCGATCTCCATCTGCCAGCACTGTGCTGGAAAAACTCCATTACGTCCATCATGCGCCGATTTATTTTTAGTAACTCAGTCTTAATTTTAGCAATTTCGGGCAGAGGAGGGAGATGGGGAGATATTCACCCTCTTCCCTCTTCCTTACTCCCTAAATTGTGGTAAAGTTTTGTTAAAATAGATATGGGACATCCGCCGTCCTACCAATACTTCTGGAGAAAATTAATTTCATGCTGCGACTGGAACATATCTGCAAGATTTATCCCACAGGTGAAGTCCTCAAAGACATTAATTGGGAAGTCAAGCCAGGGGATCGAATTGGGTTGGTAGGGGCGAATGGTGCGGGTAAATCTACCCAAATGAAGATTATCGCTGGGCAGATCGAACCCACCAGCGGCGAAATTATCCGCCCCAATAGTCTGAATATTGCCTATCTTAACCAAGAATTTGATGTCGATCCGACGCGTACTGTTAAAGAAGAATTGTGGCAAGCATTTGGTGAAGCCAATCGCGTCCACTCCCAACTCAATGAAATTCACCATCAGTTAGAAACCGCTAGTGGTGATGAGCTTGACAAACTGCTCGATCGGATGGATAAATTTCAGCGATTGTATGAAGCTTTAAATGGTTATGCCCTCGAAGCCGAAATCGATAAGATCCTACCAGAAGTAGGGTTTGAAATGGAAGATGCCGATCGATTGGTGAGTGCATTTAGTGGCGGTTGGCAAATGCGGATGAGTTTAGCCAAAATCTTACTCCAATTTCCCGATCTGCTCCTACTCGATGAGCCGACAAACCACTTAGATTTAGAAACGATCGAATGGTTGGAAAATTACCTCCGCAAGCTCGAAACGCCAATGGTAATTATCTCACACGATCGCGAGTTTCTAGATCGGCTCTGCAACCAAATCGTCGAGACAGAACGCGGTGTCTCTAGTACATATCTCGGTAACTATTCATCCTACCTCGAACAAAAAGCTGAGAACTCATCGGCTCAATTAAATGCCTTCGAGCGACAACGCAAAGAACTCGAAAAGCAACAAGCATTCGTTGAAAAATTCCGTGCTAGTGCCACTCGTAGTACCCAGGCAAAGAGCCGCGAAAAACTCCTCGATAAAGTCGAACGGATCGCTGCACCAGTCTCCAGTATGCGAACCTTGAGTTTCCGATTTCCCCCCGCACCTCGGAGCGGTCGCGAAATAGTAGAGATTAAAGATCTAGAACATGTCTATGGTGATAAAATTCTATTTTTAGGCACAAATTTATTCATCGAACGTGGCGATCGCATTGCCTTTTTAGGCCCCAACGGTTGCGGCAAATCTACCCTATTAAAAATGATTATGGGGATGGAACAGCAGACTAGTGGTTCGATTCAACTCGGCGAACATAATGTTATTCCTAGTTACTTTGAACAAAATCAAGCAGAAGCATTAGACCTGAGTAAAACAGTTCTAGCAACTATTCATGATGAAGTTCCCGACTGGAAAAATGAAGAAGTCCGCACCTTATTAGGTCAGTTCTTATTTACTGGTGATATGGCATTCAAAAAAGTTGAATCGCTCAGTGGTGGTGAAAAAGCCCGTCTCGCTCTGGCGAAAATGCTGCTGATTCCAGCCAATCTACTGATTTTAGATGAGCCGACAAATCACTTAGATATTCCCGCCAAAGAAACGCTTGAAAACGCCCTCATCGACTATGATGGGACAGCGTTAATTGTTTCACACGATCGATATTTTATCTCTCAAGTTGCGAATAAAATTGTCGAAGTGCGCGACGGTGAGTTTCGGGTGTATCTAGGTGACTATCACTACTACCTCGACAAACTAGAAGAAGAACGCCAACTCGCCAAGCAACAAGCTCTAGCTACTGCTGAAGCCGCCAAGAAAGCCGCTAAAGCTGAAAAGGCTAGCGCGAAGAAAAAATAATCATCATCGATTAGACGAATGAGGGGAGGGGCAATTCATGAATTGCCTCTCCCCTTCATTGTGTGGAGCTTAACCATCGCCAAGATCTCGATCGCGAAATCCTGCCTCGATCGGGTCGGATATAATAGACAAATAAATAAGCTTACCAGTGAAACTAATGGTTGCTAATCTCTACTGGACAACCGCAGATCTCGATGTCATGCCCGATGATGGTGGCTGGTTGCGTCATGAAATTATTGAAGGAGAACTATTTGTGACTCGCGCTCCCCACATTCGTCATCAAGCCATTGGTGGCAATATCCATTTTGAATTAGAGTTTTGGTCGAGACAGACTAAATTAGGGAAGCCATTTCAAGTTCCTGGGGTGATTTTTACGCCGACAGATGCGGTGATTCCTGATGTGGTGTGGGCGAGTCAAGCGCGTTTAGATCGCGGTATTGATGAAGCGGGCCACTTTACGATTGCGCCAGAGTTGATGGTGGAGATTTTATCATCGGGCGCACAAAACGAGCAACGAGATAAGAGTGTGAAACTAAAACTATATTCCAAGTATGGCGTACAGGAATATTGGATCGTCAATTGGCAACTACAAACGCTAGAAATATATCGCCGTACCGATGCACAACTGCAATTGGTCGCAACGCTGTTGGCTGGCGATAAGCTCACTTCACCATTATTACCTGGATTTAGTGTAGAAATCGAGCGGATCTTTTCGTAAATATTTAAAGCGATCGCTAATGACGGAAAATAGTTTATTTATCTACCATTCGCCAATAGTCTGTAAATTTACCATCCGAAGAGACTCTTTCTACTAAAATTGAGTAACCACTATCGCATCGATCCCACCAATGCTCACCATTCCCCCGCTGCTAATAGTTCAGGATGTACGCGCTGGCTACGTTCCTGGCTCAGATATCCTCAATGGGATTAACTTTGTCGTCCAACCAGGGGAACTAGTCGCAGTCATCGGCGGAAATGGTGCGGGAAAATCTACCCTAGCTAAAACAATATTCGGACTGTTGACACCGCATACAGGGACGATTACTTTCAAAGGCGAACAAATTACTGGGTTAAAATCCGATCGGATCGTTCAAAAAGGGATGTGTTATGTCCCCCAAATCTCGAATGTATTTAAGTCGCTGACGATCGAAGAAAATTTAGATATGGGTGGCTTTATCCGCTCTAACGATCTCAAACAGCTCAAACAAAAAATCTTTACCATGTTTCCCCGACTTGCCGAGCGGCGCAAACAACGCGCGGGAACTCTCTCTGGTGGCGAACGCCAAATGCTGGCGATGGGTAAAGCCTTGATGCTAGATCCCCAACTATTAGTACTAGATGAGCCATCAGCAGCACTTTCACCTGCTTTAGTTACCGATGTCCTCAAGCAGATTCGGGCAATCAATCAAAATGGGACGGCAATTGTACTCGTCGAACAAAATGCTAAAAAGGCTCTGGCAATGGCAGATCGCGGTTATGTTTTGGATACCGGAATTGTCAAACATGAAGGTAGCGGTGCAGATCTCCTCAAAGATCCGAAGGTAATTGAAACTTATCTGGGTGTTGGCGGACATTAAACAGTTGACAGTTGAGAGTTGAGAGTTGATTTAACGCCTATGATATTCAACGCTAACGGTGTGCCGAATGCTGAAATTTCCAGCTCAAACCTGAAATAAAATTAGTAGTAACGTGAGCCACAATCGGGATAAATAGATTACCTGTTTCGACCATTGTAAATGCGAGTAATATGCCAACAATTGTCGCCCAGACTGCATATGGCCATTGTTGAGCATTCGTCATGTGCAACACCCCAAAACAGAGCGAAGATAACACGATCCCGATCGGATCTAAACCAATTGCGGGTAACATTACCCCGCGAAATAATAACTCCTCACTCAATCCAGGTAGAACTCCTAGCCACAGCAGATCGGGTACAGCTAAGGGCTTTAATACCATTGCTAGGTAAAAATCCGCACTTTCCCGATAGATAGCCCATACCGCATACACGATCGCACTCAAACCAGTCAATCCCAACCCCAGCGCAATCCCGATCCCCAAATCCCCAACCGTCATGGAAACCGGACGCAACTGAAAGTCGCCAAAATACAGCCACGCTCTGGCTAGCCCCACCAAGATGATGGCAGTTACCGCCATCGCAATCAAAATCTGGATTCGCGATAAGGGTTCGGTGTCTGAATTATGCGAGTTACTCATCTCTTAGAGGTTAGAGGGTATTAATTACACGTATTCTGGCATCTTAACAAAATTAGGGGTCTACTCTGACAACAACGCTTGCAACTGTCAACTGTCAACACTTCGGCTTCGCTCAGTGTAAACTGTCAACTGTCAACTCTTTAAGTCGATCGATCTGTGGGCGGAAACTATCGAGACTCATCCCCGCGCGATCGACCGTAATGACACCGATCGCTTCTAGGTACGATCTTACCGCAATCGATCGAATCTTGAGTTCCTTCGGGGTGACAGCCATCCGCGTCTGGTTTTCAGCCACCGTAATAATTTTAGCGCGGGAAGATCTTGCAAAACTAATTAGCCCACTCCCGCCACAGGCAGATTCAGGGATAATTACGGCATCGACTTCATCATTCCAGATCCCTTGCCTGAGTTGAATTGCGGCGTAGGCGTTTTCACCCCTGTTTGGGGATTGGGGTGTGGCGATAAATTGGGGTGCGCGACTCAATCCAACCAACACACAGGGCAAGAAAGTATAGCCCAACTCTTCGGCAGCCGAACGCGGCGAAATCTCAGGATCGATCGGGAGTGGCGATAGAGCTGGCGCGTGAGCGCAGGGTACTTTGAAAGTCCGCACGACGAGGTGACTGATGACTGCTTCAGCTCCAGCTAGTGGATCTACACCAATCCCGTGACGGTAATCATGGAGAATCGTCGCGCCTGGATCGTCTGGAAATCGAGCAATTACAGCGATCGCTTCTGCTCCAGCTACCGTAATCAGTTTATCCACCGCCCGTAACAAACTATCCGGCTGTTGAATCGTCCCCCATGAGGCTCCAGAAGACGCTGTACGCAACTCTACCCCCAATGGCATGTCGGTCACGACATAATCGGTTAGATCCAGCCCCAGCGTCGCTCTAGCAGCATCTGCGGCTTGAAGATGTCGGACGCGCAAATCATCGGAAATCGATCGATCGAACACGATCCCGACTCGATTGCGCCGCACTGGTTGCAGCCCCCAAGTACCCGCTGCGAACTTGTCGAGGGCGTAACCCTCAACATAAAGCGCGTTTGGCATACTCCAATACAACTGCGCCCCATTCATCACATTAGGATGGGTAATCAAGCGATCGCAACTTGCCGCAACTGCTCTAGCAATCGGTAAAGCATCCCCAGCATAGCCACCCATCGCGGCTCCAATACCTGTGGGGACGATGAGAACTACGGTATAAGGATGAGTGGACATAAATAACAGGTGATGTTGGGATCGATCGACAGCGGCTGTGTCCATCATCAGGCAAATTCCCGATCGATTCAACCCCAAGTGCCACTGACTCACCTGTATTTATGGCGACTAGGGTTAATGTAGGGTGTGTTAGGCGACAGCAGTAACGCACCAGAGCAAAGAATCCAATCTAGGATGGCAATCGATCGGTGTATCCAGCTATTATCCGATCGTCAACAACCTAGTCGTATTCATGCTCCAAAATCGCAGGCATCAACACCGTATCGATTTTGTGAATCACCCCATTATCGGCGAGGATATCCATCTGAGTCACTAGCGCATCATTAATCCGAATCTCCCCACCCGCTCTTTTGATGGCAATAATCGATCCTTCCATAGTAGGAGCCTCGTCGATCTCAGCGAAATCGTCAGACTGGACATTTCCCATTACCGCATGATATAGCACGATGCGTTTGAGCTTGGGAATATTGGCAAACAAGGCGTCGCGATCTGCTGCTGGCAACTTCGCAAAGGCATCATCAGTCGGTGCAACGATCGTAAACGAACCCTCGCTATTTAGCGTATCTTCAAGTTCTGTTGCCTTAATTGCCTTTAATAACACGGTAAAGTCACCGGATTTGGAAGCTGTTTCTAATAAATTTGCCATGCTTATTTATGCTCAAAGTTTAGATGATTGTTGACGCACTCAATTAAATTGCGCTCGAACCACACTGCACTTTACCAGATATATAGCAACCGCCAAATCGTCCAAAGGAGTGAGATTGTCTCAAACGATCGACATCGACTACGATCGGGGTACGCTCGATCGCATTGGCGTAGGCACAGCGTCTCCTTTGGCGAATCGATAATCTTTACGCGCTCAATGATTATTCAGGTAGCGTCGGCTTCGCTCGATCGAGTAAATGGCATTACCCAGCCTTGAGATCGGAGTATTTGCAAGGCTTTCGTTTAGATCGTCTATTGTAGATCGAAAATACTATTTTAAATTTGATGTTTTGGCTGAATCATTATTGCTTTATCTCTAGTAATATAGTGAGTATATTTGATTATCAAAGTAGCATTCGTTAAAGTTGCTCCGATCGGCTCCTAGTCTATTGTGCTATTTTAAACCGACATTTATTACTTGATAATTTTTGCTCGGTCGGTGTAAGTAGCTGGTAAAGGGTCGTAAAGGTTAAATTCACTTTAAACTTCCCATGACATCACATTTTGCCGCTAAAAGCACTAATTTTAATGTATTGGTGCAAGATGTAAATTTAATTAAATCTACAATATCGACAGTACATAATAATATTGCTGTGACTGGAATTCTTATCCGTCAGTCCAGTTTGGATTGATTTTAGGTTTGATTTTACATACCGATCTGGCGATCGATCTCAAAACTTATATTGTTATTACCATGACATCATCTATTAGCAACAAAGATTTATTTGGTAGCGTCGAGTTTTCGACTTGGATCGAAATCGAACATATATTTTCAGAAGAAAAATATATGATTCAAAAATATCTTCAGCCACACCTGAAAACAGTTGAAGCAGGTACCAATGGCGGTAGAATCCTGCTGAATATGAAAGAAATGGGATTTACTGCTCTAGCTGGATTCGATAACGTTCCGGAATTAATCGATGCGGCAATCGCCAGAAATCCCGATCGAGATATTGATTTTCAAGTTCAAGATGCGGTAAAATTATCTTATCCAGACGAGAGCTTCGACCAAATTCTCTACTTACAACAGATTCTGTGTTTGCTCGAAAGCGAAGATAGAGTCAAAGCAATGCGAGAATCTTTGCGGATTCTCAAGCCAGGCGGAATCGGCATATTTTCATTCCTGAATTTTGAGTCGCGTAGCTTAGATTTCCCATTCTCAATGCACATAGCGTATCTCAAAGCATTGCGAAAATTGAGCGGTAACGCTTTGAGTATTCAATACTTACCGTGGATAGTGCTCGGTGGTAAATTTAATCTTCAATCGACAGTGCTAGATCGATCGCCTTATGTCTATTGGTATCGGATCTCAGAAGCCTATGACGAACTAAAATCTGTCGGGTTTGAGATTGTCGGTATTGGCACTATTCCACAAATTAGGGCGGGTAACTTAAAAACTACAGCTAGCGAACTATTAACTGAAAAGACTTCTGGCACTTTGTACATTACCGTCAAAAAGTCATAACCCTCGCGGCTAGCTCGGTAGAAAATTTCAGTGTCTCGATCGAACCCCTAAGAGTAAAAGATGCTCCAAATTGTCGATCGAACAGAAACCTCTGCCTAATTGTATGCGGTCGAATCCCACTCTGTCATACCTGTGCCATTGGTGGTAGTATGGATGCGATCGACAAAATCATCTCAGGGAATGCCAGCGGTGAAACTGAATGAGTTTCTGTCAGAATCAGTTGGCTACTGTATCCTGTCGGCGTAGGATCTCGGAAGATCTGAACTTGGCGATTTTTGATGTCTATTACCCAGTATTCGGCGATACTCGATCGAGCATAAAGTTTATCTTTGACTTCACAATCTTGTTTGAGTGTCGAGTCAGCAACTTCAATGACAAGATAGATATCTTCAGCACCAGGATGAGCTTGGGTGTAATCTAAAATGGTTCCCTTAATCAGGGCGAGATCTGGTTCTGGCTCCGAAAAGTTATCCAGTCGAATCGGATCTTGTGTGCTGACAAAAATAGCAGGATCTGCAAGTGCATTTTTTAGTGCAGTGGCTAACAACCGGAAAGTGAGTACATGAGGAGTTCCTTTGGCAGTCGTTAGTATAATTTGTCCAGCAATTAATTCAGTCCGTTGACTAGGATCGAGAATGCCCAGATCGCTCATCTGGTAATATTCTTGGACAGTCCAATATTTAAGATTAGTGGGTGACTCGATGACTACCTGTGAGGGCGAGTCATCCAGAGCGGTAAGAGTTTTAGAGGTAGCCATATTCAGGATGCTCCGATCGATCGAGTCTGTTGAAAGTTTGACTATTACTATTCTAATCGAGCAACCGCCTCGATCGAGGATAATCAAAGACAATCGCACTTTTAGTCATCCATGTTTCCTAGCTTCCTACCCCCGAGCGTCGAGCAACTTACAGAGCCAGAATCGATCGAGTTCGCCACTCAAATTCAGCGCGCAGATATCGTCACATCCTTACTCCCTCAAGCGATTTCGACTAGTTATATCCATCAAGGTAAAGGTGGCATTCCCATCGTGTTTCTACATGGATTTGACAGTTCAATTTTTGAATTCCGCCGAGTTATCCCAATTATTGCAGCACAACGAGAAGTTTGGGCACTCGATCTGCTCGGATTTGGCTTTACCGAAAGATTGCCCGATTGTCCATTTAGTTCGGCGAGTATCGGGACTCATCTCCAGGCATTTTGGCAGACACAGATCCAACAACCGATGATTTTAGTCGGTGTCTCGATGGGTGGTGCCGCCGCGATCGAATTTACACTCAATTATCCTGAAGCCGTCCATCAATTAGTGCTAATTGACAGTGCTGGTTTCACTCAACCACCCGCGATGGGTAAATTTTTAATCCAACCATTAGGCAATTTAGCGACCAAGTTTCTATCAAATCCTAATGTCCGTAAAAGCGTCAGTGAGAAAGCTTATTTCGATCGCTCTTTCGTTACCGCTGATGCTCAATTATGCGCCGCTCTACATTTACAGATGCCCCGCTGGAGTCAGGCTTTGATTGCATTTACCCGTAGTGGTGGTTACGCTGTAGTCGTTGGCGGCGCGACGGGGAATCGATTGTCGCAAATCCAGCAAAAAACTTTAATTCTCTGGGGCAAGCAAGATCGAATATTAGGCATCGCCGCCGCCGAAAAATTCAGACAGAATTTACCAAATGCTCGACTTCAATGGATCGATAATTGTGGGCACGTTCCCCACCTAGAAATGGCTCAAATTACTGCCCAGTCAATCTTAGATTTAGAGCTTAGTAATCCTTGACCCCTTTTTGCTTGGCTCCCAAGCTCAAGTAATTAACTAGCTAGTCAAGTAGCGATCGATGATAATAAAGATCTGGTTATCGATCGATTTGCTGAAATTGCTATGAACACGACTAATTTGCGAGATCTGTACCAACAGGTAATCCTCGAACACTACAAAAAGCCCAAGCATCGCGGTCAAACCAATCCAATCGATCGGTATCAGAAAGGGCACAATCCATCCTGCGGTGATACGATCGAGTTGACACTCCAGTTAGACGCTAGTGGCGATCGCGTCGCTGATATCAAATTTGAAGGTGAAGGTTGCGCGATTGCGATGGCTTCTGTCGATCTGATGGCTGGAGCTTTGGTGGGAAAAACGATCGATGAAGCTCTGGGGTTAGTTGCAGTTTTTCAAGGGATGATGAAGGGGGAAACTGAATTTCCCACTGAGCAACGCAAACTCAATGTCATGAAAGGGGTCGCTCAATTCCCTGTCCGCATCAAATGTGCTAACCTCGGTTGGCATACGCTCAAAGCCGCACTTCAAATGACGGGCGAAGCTAAACTTGCTGATTTTGTGAGCAATGAAAATGGCTAGTTCGATCGATTGACATTTGGCGCATTCTAGCTTTTTGCATATTTAACCCTCACCCTCAATTCTTCTCCCGCAGGAGAGGGATTGAGGGTGAGGTGTGACTACCATCTACTATTCCCTATTGACTACCCCCTATGATTTCAACTGCTGACTTTCTCAAATACTGTCAATGGTCGGGAATTGTTACGCTGGCTTTTGCTGTAGTAACAATTGTCGCCTTAATCGCCAAATGGGGATTTAAATTTCGATTGGTAGGCGCGACCGGATTTATGGGCGTGCTGACTGCTGGCTTATTTGGGCTGAGTCTAGTCCCGATCGTCCATACTAATGTCCCTGGTGCGCTGCATTACTCCTTGATTTATGATAACGGTAGCGATCGAGCGACAATTGTCGTAGCTACCCCTGTGACCGAAACAGGGCTAGATGCAACTCTCCGCCAAGCCGCAGCCGATTTATATTCTTACGGTCGATCTGGCTCGATCGATCGACAACTCAAGGTTCGCGTTCGGACAGTGATCCACCCGCGCCCTGGACTCTCCGAACCCTTAGTATTGGGCGAAGTTACTCGTTCTCTCGGTGGTGGGGAAGATAGTGAGTTGAAGATTCGGATCGAGCGAGACAATTTAGCAAAAGTAACTCAATTGAAGGTTTAAACCCCAACCCGACGGCTAAATTCGCGAAAGTTAGTTAGTGATGCTGCCTCAGTGGGAACAATATAGAGGGTAAGCGTTACTCAATTTCCGACGATCGCAAATTTTGTGGGTCATCACCACTAGTAACGCTGATTCTCTTCTACTGTTAAAACATACTGATTTTTACAACCAACTTCAGTTATGGAAAACACTCTTCGATAGCATCACTCGACTAAAATTTAGATAAAAGCTGGTTAACTTCATGAGGATTAATGACCCGAACTTACTTCAACAAGTCGTTAAATACCTAGACAGACATCAAGATGCAGCTCGCATTAAAAAAATGCTGTATTGTTTATGTACCAGTAGGTGGGAAAAAGATAGTGATTATCTAGACTCGATTAATTTTCAGTACTTAATCGAACAGATAGTGAGAGAAAATAATACACTCGAGCGATTCAGAGTATTATTACAAGGTTTGATTAAAACAGTTAATAAGCCTAGACAGTATATTGCAGTCGCCAAAGTAATTTATCTGGCGATCGGGCAATTATATCCAGAATTTCGCCAAGAACATGCGGGTAAAGCTACACCAGCACCAGCAATTCCAACTCCACATCCCGAACCTACCAACTCAGCTATGCAGGGTGTCGCCTCAGCATTTCAACGTGCTTATGCACCAGAACCTACCCAACTAAGCGATCGAGGCGTACCTTCGGCAATAGAACGTGCTTATACGCCTGCACCTACTCAAGCATTTTCGAGTCAGGTTGTTCCTTCTGCATCAGAACGAGCCTACGTGTCAGCAGCCACTCCACAAGTTGCGGCACCTGCACCCGTCAGCGACGAGCTGGACGAATCCGCCTATGAAACTTATTATGAGCCATTGTCGTATTCAGGTCAATCGTCCGATTGGACAGTACCTGAATACGATCCTTTTGTCTTGCGTCAGAACGTGATGAGCTATGCCAATCCGTTGCGGGCAAAAATAATTCTGCTGATAATGCTACGACCTGATTTTAATTTCAGCAGCCAATCTGCCGCTACGATGAGAGAATATCAGCTAGACGATCTCTTACTAGAAGTACTCAAAGCCTATCCAACCATCCCGCAACTGGAGGAAAGTATGACTTGTGCTGTCGAGCAACTAGTTGAGCTTGAGGAGTATGGGAAGGCGGCAAATGGGTTACTTCAATCATTAGCACCTCTCTATCCAAAAATAGGGGTTAAGGGTTAGGCTTTAGGAATTAGGATAGTCACTGGAAGGGAAATTTAAACTCTAAATCAGATCGATCGATCGGTATTAGGTGTTTAATTTCCCCATCTCACACCCCCTAAATTCTCATCCCTCATCCCTATCACCTATTTTTATGGTACAAACTGCATCGACGATGCTAGCTTTAGGCGTGAGTGCGCCAGATTTTTACCTCACTGATGTTGTTAGTGATACACCAATTTCACTGGATACATTTGCTGGTAAACCAGCATTGTTAGTCATGTTTATTTCTGTGCACTGTCCCTTTGTCAAACACGTCCAAACTCAATTGGCACAGATCGGCAAGGATTATCAATCGCAAGGCTTGGCAATGGTGGGAATTAGCCCCAATGATATCGAGAAGTATCCTGATGATGCGCCCGAACATCTGCAAGCTTTAGCCCACAGTGAAGGATTTAATTTCCCTGTCTGTTGCGATACCAGTCAAGCTGTGGCAAAGGTTTATACTGCTGCTTGTACGCCTGATTTCTTCTTATTCGATCGCGATCGTCACTTGGCTTATCGCGGACAATTGGATGATAGTCGTCCTTCTAATGGTAAACCAGTTACTGGGCAAGATTTGCGCCACGCGATCGAGTTACTACTGGCGGGTAATGATGTAGATCCCAATCAACGCCCCAGTATCGGCTGCAATATCAAGTGGATTGCTGGCAATGAGCCGGAATATTTTACAGGTGTCAGAGCTGAGGAATAGGCTCTGACTGAGCAAATAGCTCGATCGACAGGATCGAGTTATTGCTCCAAAAATTTATTTATGACAAATGATACTAATTCTCAATAACTATGCTACTATCTTTCTAAGTCTTATTGAAATAGATCCTCAATAAGTTGATGTTCGCGATCGAGCTATTCCCAGAAGTTTCTGTGGTGCAATCGGTTTCGAGCCGACTTGTGTAGATGGTATTTAGCAATCTACGCACACTCGATCGCTGTTCGCTCAAGGAACCTTCAGTGGTTGAGCTATGAATAGAAAAAATCCCCACTAACTATTTGGGTATCGATCTAATCATTGTGAGTGCTGGTGACTGTTTTCCTGTCGATAAAGGGATAGTTCGAGGTGAGCTATCTGATGTAGATCTAAGTCGAGCGCGGGTAGTGAGTGACCCAATCTCGACCGGATTGGACATCTTTGTTTTTAATTATTGAGAAAAATTCCTTTTAGATTAATAATTTACTTTTTACAAGTTCGACGATTTCTGTTGACTGTGCAATAATTCACGATTTATCGAGCGTCATCAGTCGTTAAAAAGTGACTGAAGCCACGAGCGATTAGTAATACCAAAATAGTTAAATTATCGGTGGATACTTATGGATTGGGGAAATTTGACTTGGTGGTGGTGCATGACATATTTTGGCTGCACATATGAATTGGACGGTCAAGATCTTACGGATTGAAGCCGATCCAATTTTAACCGATCGCTTGGGCAATACTGGTATACATTCATCAATAGAAATTAATAACATGTCGAAAATTGGTCTTTTCTTTGGTACTCAAACTGGAAAAACAGAAAGCATTGCTGAAATGATTCGGGATGAATTTGGTGATGGAGAGATCGATCTACATGATATGTCGAGTGTAGATATCAGTGATTTTGATGGATATACGAAGTTAATCATCGGTTCACCGACTTGGAATATTGGAGAGTTACAAAGTGACTGGGATGGCTTTTTTCCAGAACTCGATAGCATGGATTTTAATGGCAAAACTATCGCTTACTTTGGAACTGGAGACCAGATTGGATATACAGATAACTTCATGGATGCAGTGGGAATTTTAGAAGCAAAGATTTCTGAACGCGGCGGTAAAACAATCGGTCAGTGGTCGATTGATGGTTATGATTTTAATGAATCCAAAGCAGTAAAAAACGGTAAGTTTGTCGGCTTGGCGATCGATGAAGATAATCAATCAGAACTGACTGATGAACGAATTAAAACTTGGGTTGCTCAAATCACGCAGGAGTTCGGGTAATCGAGGCTACTTATTCATATGTCGATCGAGTATCACGATATTTTTACCATTTTTTAGCTATTAACTATCAAAATTGATATGTATAAATTTCTTTGGGTTAGTGCTAGCCCTAGTCTCAAATATTTTCATCGCCGTCTACTCAACAATCTATCAAAAGTAGTTAAACTTGAGTTTTGGGAATATTATCAAACATTAGATGAGGGTAGTTCGATTGAGGGCGCGATCGACTTATTACAGGAGCATTTAAATAATTCAGAGTGTCCCATTCATCTAATCGGACATGGAGTTGGTGGGGAAATTGCGTTAGGATACGCACGCATTCATCCAGCAAAAGTTGCCTCATTAACATTACTAAGTGTTGCAGTTCAGCCAGCGATTAATTGGCATTCATATTACTATACGCAGTTGCAATCTTTGCCATATCATCGAGAGTGTGTTTTGAAATCGATCGCCAGTAATTTATTTCCACATATTTACCCTAATTATATTAGCGATCTAGTAGAAAGGTTAAGTCGAGATTTGATTGAGTCTCCATCAAATCACTCACTATTTCGATTAGATACCCAATCTGAAGGCGGAGTAGAAATGCCGCTCCTAATTTGTGCTAGTCAAGACGATCCAGTTATTACATCATCGACTCTATATGGTTGGCATAGCTATTTTAAATCATTAGATACAATTTGGCGCAGCTCAACGGGCGGACACTTTTTTCATCACTTCCATCCCGAACTAGTTAGTTACCAGATCGAACACTTTTGGCAGAAATTAGAGCCAAAATTAGTATTGCATCAATTCGATAGTGTAGCGTCAGGCTTACAAGAGCGTGTGGAGCTTAATTAGTCAATGATATTAATCTGCTTTATGCTAGTTTGGGGGATGGTACTTGGTGCTTGCCTAGCTCTAGCATACCATTGGAAAACTGGGTTTATTTATGTCAAACGACTACATCAAGTCCCTTGTCATAAATGTCAATACTTTACTAATAGTTGCTACTTGAAATGTACCGTCAATCCTCACATTGCCTGTTCTGAAGCAGCAATTGATTGTCGAGATTATCACCCTCAATTATGAAAAATAAATATGGATAAACTCAAACCAAATCGCAAGTCAGTATCTTCACCACAAAGTATCGATCGAATCAATCTAATTATTTCTGAAAGTTGGGAAGAAATCTGGCACATCGTCCAACAGAGAGATCGGGTTATTCAATCAACATACCGTCAAAAGCTCAGAAGCTTATTACAAAAGTGTAGCGATACTTATTAATTGATAATTGATAATTGATAATTGATAATTGGGTTAAAATCCCGAAGCCATAGCTTCTGCTCTTCGTTAGAAAGTGTATAAAGCTAATAGACAGCCCCGATTTCTTGCAGAAATTGGGGCTGTCTGTTACTAACTAAGAAGACAAATTGATGTTACAGATTAATCGATCGCAATCGTCGTTGGTGTCGTCGGTGCGGCTCCAGAATTATTAATATTTGGTAGGTGAGGTTTGCGGAAATCAGCATACAACTTATCCCGCCAAGTGAAAAATAGATCGTACTCAGGATTATCTGCAAAACCTGGAACACCTTTACCCTTGAGATTAAAGGGGACATCGAGATAAGGCCCTTCAGGAATTTTGAGCAAGAGACTTAAACCTGCTACCGTCAAGTCAGCCAGAGTAGGGGTATCACCCGTGAGATAGCCACCATTTTGGGTGAGGAGCATACAGATTGATTCTAGACTGCGGTGCATCTCTGCTTTAGCCGCTTTAATCGAGTCTGGGGTAAAACCCAAACCCAACCCCAGTATATCGATGGCTTCTCTGGGAATCGAGCCAACTAAATTTTTGAGAATATCGGGTGTACTAGTAGGTAAAATAGAAGTACGGAGGCTACTGCTTTTGAGACTTTCCAGCAAAATTGTCCGCCCTTGATTACCCAGCGAGTTGTCAGCCCATTGCTCTAAAAGTAAGCAATTTGCTTTTTGTTGGAGATCGGTAGGTATAATTGGTCGATCTGGATAAGTTTTGTCTAAGTAGAGGGCAATGGCGGTAGAATCAGCAATGACCTTGTTCCCATCCTTTAATACGGGTACTTGTCGCTGTCCTGACATCCGAAATAATTCTAGTTGCCCTAATCCTGGTACAACATCGATTTTGCGGTATGCTAACCGTTTATAGTCGAGAATTAATCGAACTTTTTCGGAAAAATGCGACAATTCAAATTGATATAGTTCCAGCATATATTTTATTCTTCGATCGTAATTTACAACGGCACTACCATTTATCCTAGAACATCATCCGTGAAATACATATACACCAGCATACGGTTTTCACGCCGATCCTATCTATAATGCCCAAGCTCACTCCAGATGATTCCGCACAACAGAGGCTCCACGAGCCAGCAGCATCTGCTCAATGGCAATATTGGATTGCCAGGGTGGCACCAATGTTGTACGTGACAACGCTGACGATCGCCTTACCTAAAATTTTAACCCAATCTTTTGTGGTGTCTGAGCTGGCATCTACACAAGAACAAAAATTACAGCGACAGTTACGATCGATCTCCATCAAAGTATTGGCACATGGCGAAACTATCGGTTCGGGGGTGCTCCTTCATCGACACCAACAGGTGTATACCGTCATCACTAATGCCCATGTCATCCAAGCTAGTAGTGCCCCATTTCAACTCCAAACCCATGATGGTCAAATCTACGCAACCGCATTAATTAGTCCGCCAGCCGGACAAAATCGCGATTTGAGTATTCTGCGCTTTCAAACTAAGCGCGCTTATGCTGTTGCTAAATTAGCCATCGCTCGTCCCAAAATCGGCGATCGAGTCTGGTCGTCTGGATTTCCACTCCTGAGCGCAACCGCAGCCGAAGGCAAAGTAGCTTCGCGCCAGAAGCCCTCTCACGCTGACTGGGGGTTGCATACACTCAACGCTCGTGTCACCCAAGTTTTGCCGATTGCCATCTCTGGCGGCTACAGCATTGGCTTCGATGGCGGCATTAGAAAGGGGATTAGTGGTGGCCCGATGATTAATCAAGCAGGTGAATTAGTGGGAATTAATGGCGTTCATGCAAATCCGCTTTGGGAGACACCGGAAATGCTCGAAGATGGCTCTACAGTTGGTGAGGCACTTCAGGAACAGATTAATAATTCTAGTTGGGCAATCCCGATCGAGTTTGTCAGACAATCCGCTCGGCTTTAGGTTTTAGAGGGTAAAACTTAGCATAATTCAATCCTCCCCACAGATAGCAACCCCATCAAAAATGCCATAAGTTAAACCCCGATCGAAAGTAATTTCGATCGGGGCTTAAATAAAGTGGAGCTGGGCAGAGTCGAACTGCCGTCCGCCCTGGGTATTAACTTTCCGCTCATTCACAGGTATAGTCTATCTAATCCTCAAGACGGGAGTGACCAATTGTCCCAGGTCGCAGGATGCTCTGATGAATCTTAGCTACATAACCTACCAGAGACGGTTAGATAGAGCATCCGTTGAGGGTTTAGTTATAGTAATTAACGGAGTCATACTATAAATGCTCGACTTAGAAATTAATCTTAAGTTTTTTTAGGCGGCTACAGGAGCTGCTTTACGAGCGAAAGGTACAATGTTGTTTGCATCTATATTTATTTTGAGCCGATATTAACGAGAGTAGACTCCCTCTCGACCTGTATCACAGTGCAGCTTTCGCCAACACGTCGAAACCTTTACAGCCCCAAGTCTCTCTATTGTATAGTAATTTTGGGGATTTGGGGAGGGGAGAGAGGATAGTCTTTTGAGACTACTCACATCTTGCACCACTACATAAAGATTAGTAAAAGCAGAGATTTTAGGGTACCCTGGAGCTACGGTTAGCACTAGAATATTAAAACTGGTGCAAGATCTGAGACTACTAATTTCCAGATTATTTGGGAAATCGAACATACAAGCACGTTCTTATGACTTAGGCATTGACAAAGCGATCGCTTTGACAGCAATCAGGTATCGCTCTTTTACAGATTGGAGATCTAGTTCCTCCTTAATTCCGGCATGGCTGCCACGTTCGATTGTCTCTGCATGACGCTTTAATGCGATGCGATCTAGTTCTCGGTGCGTAAACGGTGCGATGGTGGCGATGGCTTCCAACAACCGCATCGTAACGGCAACACTGGACTGACCGTACTGCCGAATCTGGTTGAAGGCAGCATCGACCGCCTCTGCAAACGCGATCGGTTCGGCAATAACCCGCAGCAGCAGATTATTTCCGGTCGCAATCTGCATCAGTTGGTTGTCATCGATCGCTTGAATATAGCCGCTTTCTCTGGCTGTGATGGCACGGGAAAGGCGATCGAAGTCAGCAGGAATAGCGGCTAGACTCTCCGCTGCTGGCTGCTGCAAGGCACTGCGTCCGATCTGTTCGGGAAAAAGTTGCTCGATCGTTTTATCGAGATCGTCACCCACTTTTTTGATGACTCGATCGACCTGAATCGATGCAGCGGCATGATGAATAAAGTAAATCAATACGCCGATACTGGCGATCGCTAAACCAATCCCGACAGTTACTGCTAGGTGCGGGACAAACTCATTTTCCTCAACCCCATTAATCGTGCGTAGCACCATCAAACTATACCCAAACGTGGCAATGAAGGTGCCCAAGACGATTTGGTTGCCTGTGTCTCGCATGAAGTTACGCAGCAAGCGCGGCCCAAACTGGGAAGATGCCAACTGAAGTGCGACGATCGTAATCGAAAAAGCCGTGGTCGCAACACTCATCATCGATCCCGCGATCGCGGACAGAATCGCCCGCGAACCGCTAGGGCCAAGTGAATAAGTCCAGCCTAGTTTGTCGATGATGTTGGTTTCTCGTCTCTGGTCGATCTCGATGGTAATAAATGATAGCCCGATCGCTAGCACCAGCATCAGAGTTGGCACAAACCAGAAGCTAGCATGTAATGAGTCCCACAGTTTGCCTAACTTAGCGGATTTCATCGATCGGTTTGCGTGGTAGGGCTGGGCGAATTACATAACAACCAATCTTATGTCAACGCGATCGAATCGACCTCTACCAGAAGTTAGGTATCGATCCCAATTCCAATTTTTTATCAGGAATTATCGCGCTCTGCGCGATGAATTTCGGTTCGGAGAGCGGCAATTTCATCGCGCAGAGCATCGATCGACTTTGCTCCAGCAAGTTCGGCTCCATCATCATCAGCATCTTGTCCGATAAAGAAGGTGGCTAAGGTGGCAGTGACAAAACCAAACACGGCAAAGGCATAAATCGCCAGCAGCAAACAGAGGATGCGCCCTTCTACTGTCTTGGGAAAATATTCCGACCCCATTGTCGTCATGAGCATTGCCGTCCACCATAGAGCGGTACCATAGCTGTCAAATCCAGCGGCATCAGATGTTTCCCGCTCGAAGGCATACATGCCAGCCGCACCCGTCAAGGTAACAATCGTAGTTAATAGCAGCACATAGCCAAACCCGCGTCGTGTAAAGTTGGCGGTGAGCGATCGCATACTGCGATTGGTTCTCGTCAGCACTCGGAGTAATTGTAAACCTCTTACTGCTCGCGTTGTTTGGAGCACCCGCACAATTCTCACAATCCGCAACGTTCTGAGGGCTGGGAGTAGCAGTGAGATTGCAGTTAACCATTGCGCTTTGAGATAAGCCACTTTGCGAGGAGCCAGGAGCAGCTTAACGACAAACTCAACGATAAACACGATCCAGATCGTAAAACTGACACTTTCGAGTAATGGATTTAAGCCGGAGATAAGTTCGATCGCAAACAGAGCCAGCCAGATAAAACTGAGTACCAACATTGGTAGATCTAGCCAGTCTTCAAGCTGCTGCAAAATCTCAGCGCGTTCGTGTTCGAGGGCTTGTTGTTCGGGAAGCTTGAGGGGGTTCATACAGAGGTCGTCGAGCGGTTAAGTGTCGGCAGTTCTAATCCAGTGACTTCCAGCAATGTCCGCAGCTAATCAGTCGGACGATGCAGCCAGAGATCGAATGCTGCGGCTAGGGTCATAAATAGCGACTCCTTGAGGTTGAGACACCGACTTAGCTAATAGCACGGCGATGGTGGCACCCGTCCCCAAAATCATCAGCAGTATGCCAATTAATCCCGTAATCACACTCAACTTTAGTACCTGCATCACCTTTGTCCGTTTGGGGCGAATCGCATGGTTGGGGTTGCCAAGTCGTTTGGCAAACCGAATCAGGCGGAATGCCAAGTAGCTGCCAAATAGCAACGCTAACACACCGCAGACTGCCCTAAAAATGCCTACCCCTAAGCCTGGAGATGTTGCTAAGGCGGTGACAACACCGATTCTAGGATCTCCTGGCACGGCGATCGATTGATTGAAACTCCGTCCAGCAGTTGCCAGCAACAACAGTACAGTCGAAATCGCTGCTAGCCCAACTTGAATGACGAAGCTCACCCAGCCAGCCAGCAATCCGCAAAATGCTTACTACCTGCTCGAAGTGAAAATGTGGAGATGGCTCGCGATCGGTTTGCATGGCATTGTTACTATTAGAGTTAAATACTTCAATCGTCGATCGAGCTAACAAACTAGAGGATAGAAATACCAAAAAAAATAACCCCAATTAATCTTCCCCCAGAAAAAGCCCAGAAAGTTTTTCCGCACCACATCTGTAACGCGATCGCGCATTCCCATCAAGAAAATTAGGAGCAGTAAATTCCATAATCGTTTGCCATCAAGTAGCATGAATAAAGTAACAACTGCAATAATAACCAAGTCAAGCAAATTTCCGAAAATGTTTTGGAACATTGCCAACCCAAACCCTACAGTAGAAGGTACTTGAGTCCGAAGTTGAGTTTTAAGTTCGCTCAGGTTGATATTGATGTTCCATTGCTGGAGAAAGACGATCGACCGCTCGACAGATGCGATCGCGTTATTCAACAACTGTGGTGCCTGAATGACTAGCTGCTGTGTCTGTGAAAAAATAGCAGTTCCGATTGTGGCTACTATCGCAACTAAAATCGATCGACAGAGCAAAAAGACCAAAACAACGGCAACTCCGCGTGGCATGATGCGAGCGACCCACTGCACTGGAAAGCTCAGTAAGAATGCAAAAATTGCAGCAAATATAAAAATAATAATTACCGAGCTAAAGTAGACTGCAATCTGAACGGTCGCCCACGCCAGTATGAATAACAACACATAGCGAATTAGTTTGGTGTTGTTAAGAGTATCCCAGATTGACTGATGTTTGGGTTGGCTCATGTGTAATTATTTCTCGCTCTAGCTCGAATCCCACCTCCGCAATGATACAATCGACTTTCAGCCTTGTTGCCTTTGATATTGCTATTGATATCGATCTAAATTCTTAGTTCTTTTTTCGATCCTACACGAGATCGCACCTGCTGACTCTCTACCTTTGAGTAGATACGATCGTCTCCTCAAAGGCAGAAAGTAAATCCAATTTTGAAAGGATGTTCTGCTTTAACCCATTCAATTCTGGGTCTGCCTTATAATTCCGTCAATGCGTAATTCCTAGTTCTATATATTCAGAGTCTAATTTATCAATTAAACTCTACCCCTGAACTTCTATTTTCTACTTCCTATTCCCTATCCCCTATTCCCTAATTAATGAAACTCCTCTGTATCAGCAACGGACATGGTGAAGATGCGATCGCATTGCCCGTACTTCAAGCATTGCAAAAACTACCTCAGCCCCCAGCAGAAATAGTCACATTGCCGATCGTGGGTGTGGGCAAGGCATATAGTAATAATAACTTCTCGATCGCGGGTAAAGTTCAAACGCTGCCATCGGGGGGATTTCTCAATCAAGATAATCGCCAATTGGCGCGGGATCTTCAGGGGGGATTGGTGGGATTGACGATCGAGCAAATTAAGACAATTCGCCAGTGGGGACAGTCTGGTGGTAAAATTCTCGCTGTCGGCGATATCGTCCCGCTGTTATTTGCCTGGATGAGTGGGGCGGATTACGCTTTTATCGGTACGGCTAAATCGGAGTATTATATTCGCGATCGTCAGGGGAAAATATTACCATCACAACAAGATTCGATCGAGGCTAAAACTGGCTGTTATTATTTTCCGTGGGAACGCTGGCTGTTGAGTAGAAGTAGGTGTAAGGCGGTATTTCCACGGGATAAGTTAACTACCGAAATTCTGCAACAGCAGCAAATTCCGGCTTTCGATCTGGGCAATCCAATGATGGATGGAGTCGCTACAGATACTAGCAGATCGCTATTTTACCAACCGCAATCGGTCAAACGCGAACTAGCACGTCCCCTGATTGTCACCTTATTACCTGGCTCGCGTCCGCCGGAAGCTTATGCCAATTGGGAGCAAATAATTATCGCTGTAACTAGTCTAATTTCGGTCTTTAAGCAGCGTAAAATCATCTGTTTGGCGGCAATCGTCCCGACGCTGAATTTGGATAGCTTACAGGGCAATCTCAGTCGATCTGGTTGGATACCAGTTGTCGCTCCCAATTTGGAACCGAGCGATTTTGCTATTAATTTGGACGCAATTTATTACCAGCGGGAAAATGTCACGATCGCGATAAGCACTCAAGCTTATGCACAGTTTATGCACAAAGGAGACTGCGCGATCGCGATGGCGGGTACGGCGACAGAACAATTTATCGGTTTGGGGAAACCTGCTTTTACTATTCCTGGTACTGGCCCTCAGTTTACAGCAGCCTTTGCCGCAGCACAAACTCGACTGTTGGGTGAGTCGATAATTTTAGTTTCCCAAGCGCAGGATGTTGGGGGAGAGATGCAGCGATTATTACAGCAACCAGATCGACTACAATCGATCGCGCGAAATGGATTATTACGAATGGGTAAATCTGGTGCGGCGAAACGGATTGCGGCATGTTTGATGGAAGTTATGAGTTAAATAGGTGGTCGATCTAAGCTACGATCTACATGCGATCTTGACTTTGCGAACAAACCAAAACCCGATCGCGTCGAGTAAATCAATTATCTAGCGATCGAGTAAGTCTTTTGAAGCAGCGTTCTAACTACTGGCAACTTCTGCCCTATATTCGTCCGCACAGACTGACAATTTTGTTGGCTTTGTTGTGGATTGGAGTTTATACAGCTTTTTGGCCGATTCAGGCGTGGTTGGCGGGACAAATCAGTAAATATGTGGGTACTGATGTCACGATGTTGGCCAAAATTGCCGTAGCTGGGGGACTGGTATATATCTTCCAAGGTATCGCCCAATATTGTATGAATACGTTGATGGCCAAGGCTGCTTTTGGCATTACATTAGATTTACGCAAACGTGTTTACGGACATCTGATCGGTCTGAGTGGCGATCGATTATCGCAGATGCAATTGGGCGATTTATCTTATCGATTGACTGAAGATATTGATAAGATTGGCGAAATTATTAATAAGATTTTTCATCAATTTATCCCGTGTGTACTTCAGCTCATTGTGATCTTGGGATATATGGTTTATATCAATTGGCAATTGACATTAGCTGTATTTCTGATCGCACCAGTAATTGCTGTTCTAGTTGGCTGGTTTGGTGAGAAACTCCAAAAACAATCTTTAAAGAGTCAAAATCAGATTGCCGATCTATCTTCTCTGGTAACAGAAGATTTGGGTAGTATTCGGACGATCCAAGCTTTTGTTGCTGAAGACTATGCGCGGCAAAAATTTGGTCGAGAAGCTGAGTTCAATCGTCAGGCTAAATATTTAACTGAAAAGATTAATGCGCTCCAACAGCCGATCGTTAGTTTCTTGCAAGTCGTTAGTATTCTATTTATCTTCGTATTAGCTGGTATCCAAATTTCGGCAGGTAATTTAACATCTGCTGAATTCGTAATTTACCTAACTAATATCGTGCTAATTATCAGTCCGATCGCGCTGACTACTAGTAATTATAACGAGCTAAAGCAAGCAGAAGCTTCAGTCGATCGAGTTTTTGAATTACTCGCTCTCCCCCAAACCATTACCGAACGTCCCGATGCGATCGTCTTACCGCCAATTACTAATACAATTGCCTATCACCATGTTAGTTTTGGTTATACATCCGACAAACCCATTCTCAAAGATTTCAATCTTACGATCGAAGCGGGAGAAACGATCGCACTTGTCGGGACATCTGGTGCAGGTAAAAGTACGATTCTGAGTCTCTTAAACCGTTTCCATGATGTATCATCTGGCAGCATCTCGATCGATGGCATCGATATCCGCGACGTGACACTCAAAAGTTTGCGCCGTCAGATTGGTATCGTTCCGCAGGATACAGTCTTACTCTCTGGAAATATCGCTCAAAATATTGCTTTTGGACAGATAGAATTCGATATTAAAGAAGTAGAGGAAGCGGCCAAAATTGCCAATGCTCATCAATTTATCTCACAACTTTCTCAAGGTTATTATACCTATGTGGGCGAAAAAGGGACGACATTATCCGGCGGACAAAAACAACGAATTGCGATCGCTAGAGCTGTATTATTCAATCCCCGAATTCTAATTCTCGATGAGGCAACTTCGGCTCTAGATTCTGAATCAGAAGCCTTAGTTCAAGAAGCACTGGAACGAATTATGGCCGATCGAACGGTATTTATTATCGCTCATCGTTTAGCAACAGTCCGAAAAGCCGATCGCATTTTGGCGATCGAAAATGGTGAGATTATCGAAGCTGGTAATCATCGCGAACTACTAGCTCTATCTGGACGTTACGCTCAGTTTTATGCTCGACAATTCAGTCAATAAGATCGAGTAGTTAATCAGATCGAGAGCGAGAGTCACAGAAATAGCAGCCCTCAGATCTCCATTCCCTAGCTCGATTATCCCAGAAGTGCTGGATTTTGAGCTGTAGTGTCAAATTGACTGGTAGTTTTGTAAAGTTCGTACTTGCCGTCGATCGCCGCTGTTCGAGTTCGATCGAGCAGTGCAGTCACTTGGGCTGGAGTCATGGGTGTGAAGGTACGTACTGCCTCAAATGCTTGGTCGAGCAGTTGGATACTATCGATCCCCGTTATCACGGTCGAAGTGGGTAAATTTAGCCCATAGTGGAGACATTCGATCGGCGTGACGGTGTTGCTTCTGAGAATATATGGGTCGCCCATCGATTTCATCCCCAACACGCCGATCTGGTTTTTTACAAGTATGGGTAAGACTTGCTTCTCAAAGCTGCGAAAATGAGCATCCATCACATTGAGCGGCATTTGTACCGTGTCGAAGCGGAAGTTGTGTTGAGCCGCCACCTGGAGCATTTGCAGGTGAACTAAGGGGTTTTTGTGACCTGTGAAGCCGATGTAGCGAATTTTTCCAGCTTTTTGGGCGGCGACGACTGCTTCCATTGCTCCCCCAGGTGCAAAAATGCGATCTGGGTCTTCAAACCTTAGTACCTCATGATGTTGCAGCAGATCGACATAATCGGTTTGTAATGCTTTCAAGGATTCGTCGATTTGCATCATTGCGGCTCCTTTAGTGCGACCATCAATCTTGGTCATCAAAAAAGCTTTTTGACGATAACCGCCTTTGAGAGCCGATCCCATCCAACGTTCGCTGCGACCATTATGGTAGTCCCAAGAGTTATCCATGAAATTGATACCTCGATCGAGTGCCGTCCGAATTAGCTTGATGCTGTCCTGCTCCTCTCTGACTTTACCAATATGGAAACCACCCAAACCAATTGCCGAAACTTGCTGTCCAGTACGTCCTAGCAGCCGATAGAGCATTTCACCCTTTTTGGTGCTAGCAGGGGTACGGGCTAATAATGAATCTGCTACCAGCGATGGCTCGACTGGTTCTTCCTGAGCTAGCAGGTGTCTGAAAAGTCCCTCCGAAGCGATCGTGCCAGCAATTAACCCTGAAGTTGCAGTCGTCTTGAGTAAATCTCGTCTGCTAATGTGCATGATGGATATCTATAGATCGATAGTTGTGTAATTGCTCGATGTTGGTTGCCAAGTGGAGATGTTTTGTTTGTCACCAAAGGCTGTAGCGGGATGGAACATCGGCAATTTATAGATTTTAAAGAGCAAGTTTGACGATCGTATCTGTCTAATGAAGTATTTGAAGTTGGATCGATCGAATTCAGCATAAAGCCGTGGGCGCGGGGGTAGTAGGAAGTGTGGCTGGTGGCGTAGTTGCTGGGCTGACAACATTGGCATTTCCCGCTTTTCGTGGGGCGGTCGTTTTGATTGGTATGGCTGCTGGAGCCTTTTATGGAGTGGTATCGGGTGGATTGCTCAGTAACGACGGGATTACTTTATCCGAGGAGCAAGCCTCACATTACACCGATCTATCGGCTCAAGGAAATTACTTGGTAGTAATCAAAGGTACCGCCATCGATATCGATCGAGCCGAGTCGATTCTCAAAGGTGAAAACGTTCGAGAGTGGATGGTGTTCGATCGGGTTTAAGTTATCTACTCCCTAACCTCTCAAGAAATAGACATCAGGATTCACCATCCACACTATGCTGACAACCAAAAAAAAATCCCGAAGCTATTTCCCCTCGCCAACGCAAACGCTAACGGATGGAAATAACTTCGGGATTTGAGCTAGTTACTAGCTCAACGCGTTAATCGCATAATCGAGATAAGAATTGGCTTCTACCGCAGC
>ENA-OFCE01000397-OFCE01000397.1-metagenomes-genome-assembly--contig:-NODE-397-length-29538-cov-21.799953_pt1 | contig 29538 bp, 18 predicted proteins | sample MGYA00153388_OFCE01 | MGnify analysis MGYA00153388 | reverse complement strand
TCGCGGATCGATCGCCTCGCGTAATCTCCGCCATTGATTGCTATATTCGCGATCGCCCGCTTGGAGTTTACGATTGTTTAGCTGAGGATTAACTTTGTACAATAAGAAATCTGTTAATCGATCTACGGCTTGTTCTCGTGATTCGGCTTTGGCTGGATTGGGGCTGATGACGATAAGGGCGATCGCAAGAACACAAATTATTGATAATCTGGAGACGGGTTTAATTGACAGCGAGTCGATTCGCATAGTGATTTGGCGTTAATTCCTACTCATATCTCCACCATCTTAACCAGCACTTGCGAAAGAGTCTAGAAACCGGGTTTTTATGAAAATACTTCATTACAGTCCGTAGATTCCGCAAAAACCCGGTTTCTTTGGTCTAAATGCGTAATTCCTGTGATTCCTGAAGTTCTGCTAATAACTGTTCCCCGAAAGGATGTTCTTGCAATTGCTCAAATGTAAAAATTCCTTTGCTGATTCCTTCCCGCCACAACCCAACATAATTATTCCAACATAGGAGAACATTAGGATGATTTTCAGGCAATTTGCTGCGAAGAATTTCTACTGCTTCAAAATACAGCGATTCTGCTTCCAAGTATTTTCCTTGGGATTCATAAAGTCCGGCTAAATTATTGAGGCGATTGGCTAAACTGGGATGGTCGGCTGGAAGCGATCGCCTGTCTATTTCCACTGCTTGCAAATACAGCGGTTCGGCTTCCGAATACCTGCCTTGGGAACGATAAAGTCCGGCTAAATTATTGAGGTTAGTAGCTAAATTGGGATGGTCTTCAGGGAGCGATCGCCTGTCTATTTCCACTGCTTGCAAATACAGCAGTTCGGCTTCCGAATACCTGCCTTGGGAACGATAAAGTCCGGCGAGGTAATTCAAACTACTCGATAATTCCAGTTCCATATCTGACTCTTGCTGAAGGGCGATCGCCTTTTTAAAACAGTCGATCGCCCATTCATACTCTTTCTGAAAATTTTCGCACTCTCCAGACTCGATCCTTCTGTGATAAATCTTCCCCATACTGACATAAAGACTTGCCAAACTGGGGTCTTGCAGTCCTTTTTTTTGTTCGGTTCGTGCGATTAAATCCTGCAAATCTTCCAGCGGAATCAAACTCGGCAATTCGCGATTATCGTCTTCAACTAGCAATCGAAACGGTTCAAATTCCGTTTTGGAAACAGCCGCAGTTTTTTTCGTATCAAAGCGAAACACGCCTTTCCGCCAACTCCAGAAATCAGGAGATTCATTGCTAATCAAAACTTCAATTTGTCGCGTCACCCACAACACAATCGAAAACGGAAACTCCCGCAATCCTTCCCGTGTCCATTGCAAATAACCGAAAAACACTTCTTGTTCCGATCGACTTTCGCAAAGTTGTTTAAAAAACCGCAGTTTCTCCACACCCGTGACGGTGATTACAGCTTTTCCCTGCTGCTGCAAATACGCTTCTTGTTCGACTAAATTGGCGATCGCCGATCGCAAACTCGGTTCACCCCTAGCCAATTCTACCCGATAGCGGCGGATATCCGGTTCCAGTTCGGCTTCATAATCGGAGATAATGCGATCGCGACAGTCGCTATCATCGCAAACAGCAATTAGCAAGTTGAGAATATCTTTACCCGCTTCAATTGACACGAGTAAATCATCATAATTATCTTGGTTTTGACTGTGAAGATTTGACATATATTCGCATCGTTATAGCATGGGCCAGGGCGGGTTTACGAGATAGTTAGTTTTCCACAGAGATGGCTGGTAAAACCCGCCCCTACGATATCTAAAATCAGACAATAACGAAATTTCTTAGTTTCAACCGCCGTTTCAACTGTAGGGGCGGGTTTTACCAACTATAATTGACTAAAACAAACGATCTCATAAACCCGCCCCGGCCCAGGGCTATAAAAGTTTCAACCACCAACGATCAAAATAAATTATTCACCCGGAAAATCATCTCGCTGCTTTAACAATTCTAGCACGATCGGATGAATATCGTACCACAAAACAGCATTGCGATACTCCAAAACATACAACCCATGCAGCAACTCCAAAAACTGTTTTGCTTTCGGATCGGCAGGTTTAAAATCCCTGTAAGTTGCCATCAACATCTCATAATCAGTCGTTCCCAAACGAGTATCAAAATCAATGCGCAATTTATTGATCGCTTCCTCAAATACCTCAGCATTAATTTTCACCGCTACTTCTGGATTCCGTCGCACCAACCGCAAACAAATGCGACAACATTCGTTAGCAATTCTAATCAATTCTCGCAATACTCCACCGCTGTAGGAAACAAGGCGATTGAGTATTTCTGGTTCGATCAATTCGCTTCCCAAACGTTTAGCTAAAATCTCCTTCAATCTCGCCGCTGGTTCCATCATGGGAATAGCATCAGGATTCCGGCTTTCCCCGCGTTTAAATAGTTTTGTGACTGGCATGAACACGATTTGATCGTTGGTTTCCGTTTCCACGTAGCCGCTAAAGAAACATCTCGCAGCGCCGAAATCGGAGTTGTTAAAATCATCCGAAAATTCGGTAAAAATAGCGCCTTAATATGTTCTTGATAAATTTGGCGAACAACACCTAAATCCAATTTGTCTAAGTCATCAATCACCACCATAATCGGTTTTTTTGCGCCGTCTTCAACTACGGCTGCAATCTCGTTAATTGTCGCCACAAAATCGGAAACTTTGCGAATAAACTCTTGTTTAATCTCTTCGCGAATCGTCGCATCAGCTTTTAATTTGCCTTGAATCATCTTAAACAAGTTAAAACCCACCGATCCGCTGGCACCCAATTCGTCAATTTTAGTTTTAGTTTTAGTAGCAAACCAGTTATAGAATGATTCTTTAATTGATTGTTTTATCGGGATTTGCTGCTTTTCGGCTGCATCCATCAACTGAACTGCGATCGCAAACAAGATATTGATATGATTGACATCCGACATTTCGATCAAGTCGGAAATCGAGAAAAAGACGGTAAAATAGCGATCGTCCATCTGGCGGCAAAACTCAGCCAACAGTGTAGATTTGCCGCAACCACGATGTCCGCTGAAAATTATTTTACCGCTACCGGAAGGGTCATCTTCGACTAATTGCTCTAATTGTTCGAGCACTTCCGTCCCGTATTCTACGTGGAAGTTCTCGACTTCCTTCGCAGTTATCAGCGGCAATAACTCCATATTTGCATAGGCTGTCCGAAAAGATTCTAGTAATATTTTTGACATGGCACTCTGAGGTTATTATTTAATGTTATTTATGATTATAGGCTGTCTTGCCTCTAAATTGTAGATTTTTGGGCGGGCAAGATGCCCACCTCACAAGAGTTAGATACTGCTTAATTCCCTAGCATTATCTTGCAATCTCTTTAGCATTCTAGATTCACTAATCCACTCATCAAAGTCGGGACTATGATCTAATTCATCATTGCTAAACTTGCTCACAAACTCTTGAGTGGAAAATTGATATTGAGTTTCAAACTCTTTCAATCTCTCCTCAGTGACTCTAATTCCATCGGCTAATAATTGTAACTCTTTAGTAATAGAATCTGTGATGAAACGCAGGATTGAGTCTGGACGTTCACAGATGATTTTGATCTCAGCCATTCTTGTGACTCCTGTTGAAGCTTAGATGATTATACCAAATTCGTGGCATCGGAATTGATATTACCCACAAGTAAGGACACGGCAGTGCCGTTTCCCTACCATGATTAATTGTAGGGAAACGGCATTGCCGTGTCCTGTGTAGATCAACACAATTACTTCCAACCCAACCACCTTAACAAAGGCACAACCAAATAATGACTGACTCCCAAACAAAGCCCGATCGCACTTCCCAACAAACCAAAGAACGCCACAGAACCCCAAACTTGTAACCAGCCGAATGTAGCATCAGATGGCGCCAGAATCCCGAAGAAACTCCCCGGAAAAATGCTCAAAGCATTCAAAAACAAAAACAGTCCCGTAGAACAAACAGCCACTACCAAAGCGTGAACTAATTGATGACTCCGCAAACCCATGCCGATCGTTAAAGTGGCGATCGCAAACGCCCCCAAAATAACCCCCTGCACGCCGCTAGAAGCTGTTGCTTCCATCCAGCACAAACCCGCCAACAAATAGCCCTGAGCTCCCATCAATCCAGACAGCCAATACTGCTTGTGCTGGCGAAAACTCCCCGCATCCGTCAAACCCACCGCAGTGCCCAATCCCGCAAATCCAAACAGTAGAACTTCCGGCCCGACAGCGAAAGTCATGTTAGGAATTAATTGATGCAAACCTTCATTCAAAAAACTGGCAACTTCCGGGCCAATGGGCGAAGCATACCCCAAAACTAAACCGCCGATCGCCCCCGCACTTCCACCAACGCCGCCGAGCACCATTTCCCAACCCGTATCCAGAGAAGCTACCACCATTTGGGCGATCGCCCCAAACACAAAACCAGTCAGGCTGACAGTTTTTTGTGCGCCCACCACAACTACTTGCCGGCAGAATTCCAAAATAGCTTGACCGGCTGGGGCGATGGCGATTTTGCCGTTACTCCTAGCATAAATCTCCTGCAAGCGCGATCGAACATCACCAGCCAAAGTCGGACGCTGCTGCACGTTCGATCGCACCATATCATCCAACAAATTAGCAAAAGCCGGACTCACAGAGACAATATGTCGCCACCGCAACTCCCCCGTCATCGGATCTTCAATTTCCGCCGGATACTTCCCAGTCAACAAATGAATGCAAGTCCGCCCCAACGCATAAAAATCCGTCGCCGGGACAACTTGGCCCCCAAAAATTTGTTCCGGCGGGCTGTACCCGGGCGAAATCAACCGCGTCGAAGAAGGAGAATCTTTCCCCATCAGTTCGACACCGCCCATTTGTTTAACTCCCCCAAAGTCGATCGTCACCAATTGCAGCCCACCCAAACCCTTGGTCAGCAATGCTTGTGGCGATTCCGAGTCGCGCAGCATCAGATTTGAAGGTTTAATGTCGCGGTGAATAATCTGACACCTGTGCAACTCCTCTAAAATTTCCACAGCTTGACTCAACCAACTAAACACCCATTCTTGTGGACAACCTTGAGGGTGCTCGTTGAGAACTTCTTCTAAAGTTTTGCCATGAATCTTTTCCATTACCAAACAAGGCAGGCGCCTCGCTGTCGCATTTCCCTCGCCCACAGCAAAATTTTGGGTTTGGACGTGAAAATAGCCATCCGGCTCGACTCTCGGGACGCCCGGATGCCGTAAAAGTGCTAAAACCCAAGCTTCCTGCTCGAACAGTTTCACCGCTTTCGGGGAAGTTTCCAGCAACAGTTTTAGGACGCGCTCGGTTTGAGTTTCTGTATCCCAAACTGTAAAAATTGAGGCAAAACCGCCGGAACCGAGACCTTCTAGAGGCACGTAGCGATTTTTTAGCCGCAGCGGAGTCCCGCAACTCTGACAAAAATTGTTGCCCCAAGTCTGAGGGTAGGGCCTTGGGCAATCTGGATTGATGCAGTGAACGGCTTTTGAAGGGGGGTGAGGCACAACCAGAGTAAAAATGGGGCTAAATAGTCATACTAGAATTACGCGCAGCTAACGCAGAAACCCGGTTTTAAGCGAGTTTGAATTGCTGTAACGACGGATTTGGGTTGAGAAACAAGGTTGTGCTGCACAAGTCCTGTCCATATTATGTGCTATGCTACCGATTTTTGACTGTTGACGAAGGCAATTATGTAGCAACCGCCTTGGCGATTATGGCATAAACTCAAAGGCGATCCAAAATATTTCTAAACGCTGGACGATGCTAATTTAAAGATTGGAAAGCCGCTTTGAATCGGTTTGCGGCAGCTTCGCTTCCCGGTAGCTTTGCTTCCCCGAAGGGTGCGAGTTTGAAGAGCGATTTCCACTCTAACTGTTTACCTTTGACACAAGGCTATTGACATCCCCATCACTATATAATATTTTTAGTTCTAAAGTCTATTTAGAACTTTAGCAACCTTAACATTGACATCGTTGCGTTTCTTTATACAAAACCTTAAGTCTTTTACGCTAATTTCCGAGTGAGTCTTTATGGGCATGATAAGTACGATTTCTCTGGTTTGAAGTAGATCATCGAGTTAAGTATGTAGCGATCGCCATTGTCGCTATCCTATTATCGATCGTTATCTTCGGGCTGGTATATAAATCGACTAAGACAGCCGACTCAACTCCCATTCCGATTGCGGTGATGTCTACCTTAGCAAGTTCTGCTAACAGTGGCAAAGAGCTTGCTGAGGGGAATTCGCTACGCTCAGGAAACTTTTCGCACCACCTCAACGATTGGCGATCCCCGGTTACTCAATACCAATGTCCGCACCGATTATCCCGCTTTTAGCGCCACGATCGCGATGCAGCGCCGTTCGATCGTATTTTTGGTGAAAAACCTGCTACCCTTATTTATGTTAAGTTTTGTGCCGTTGATGGCGCTTTACTTTCCCCATAGGCTTTCAAAGGAGCGTCCCCCCGTTGTCGTATCAGCCCTGATTACGGGTATCGTGCTATTAGTCGGCAACAATAATCAATTGCCGGAAGTTGGCTATACCACCGCCCTAGATTATAGGTTTTACGTATTCTTTTGTCTAAGTTTGTTCAGTATCCTGCTTGGAATTATCAGCGCTCGCCTGATTTTAAAAGGACACAAGCCCCTTGCTGTAAAGCTCGACTGGATTGCACGCTTTTTATACTATGTGATGATACTGTGCACCATTGCACGTTACTGGTTTGTTTTTAGAGATAGCTTGAGTTAAATATGAGGATGCCAATGGAGTTGATTTGCCGCCTGAAAAACCATCGGTTTGCCAAATATGTTGCGATCGCCCTGGTAACAGCATTACTGATTGGATTGATTGCCTTGCTTTGGGGGCGTTCATCCAAGACCAGCAATATTGACCCCATCCATCTGGCGATCGCGGCTCCCGTAACGGGTTTACGAGATATCGCCGCCAAAGAAATGGTTCAAAGCGTGCAACTCTACCTAGACTCCATCAATCACAACGGTGGACTCAATGGTCATCCTCTAAAACTCCTAGTGTTTGACGACAAAGGCAACCCCAATACCGCCCGTGAAATTCCTCACCAGGTTGACAACTCACCAGCGCTGGTGGTGCTGGGACACCTGAATAGCGCTACCTCCCTGGAAGCGGCTCCCATCTACAACGCCTTGCGGATTCCTGCGATTACCGGAACCTCCAGCGAAGATTACATTACCCAGGCAAACCCCTACTACTTCCGAACCATCTTCACTAACTCGGTTCAGGGAAGTGTGGTAGCGCTGTATATGCAAAGAGCACTGAATTTAAAGACGGCAAGCATTATTTATTCCGACGATCGCCTTGGACAAAGCCTAGATGAAGCCTTTGAAACCACCTTTAAGCGCGAAGGTACCCTGAAGCACGCCTGGAAGTTTGATCCAAAAAATCATAATGTGCCCGCTGAGGTCAACCTGATTGTCAATGAATTGGCAGCGGATTCAAATTCCGGCATGGTGTTCCTGGCAATGGATGATATCAATGCGAGAGACTTTATTCTGGGGATTCGTCAGCGTGGACTCAAAACATCCCTGTTTGGTAGCCAAAGTTTGGTACGAGAAACCGCCTCGAAACTGTTTGAACAATATAAGGAAGAAAAACGGCAACCGGGCTATTTCCTCGATGGCATCTATGTTCCGTCTCCCCTGATCTTTGACAGTGCTGGCATAGATGCCCAGGAGTTTGCCAGTCACTACCAAAAAGCTTATGGCAACCTACCCACCTACGTGGGTGCTGCTTATTACGACGTGGCTCGGGTCGCGGTTCGGGCCATTCAAGAGGCTGAGATTCAGAATACGCCAGGTAGCTATAAGGAAGATCGGAAAAAAGTTCGCGATCGACTTGAGGCAATTAACAGCCGCAATGTAGCAGTGAAAGGCTTGAATGGTCCAATTTACTTCGATGACACCCACGACAGTAACCCACCTGTCCGCATTGAACAGTATGTTGGACAATATCTAATCTCCGCTCCTGTGCAATTCAGCCCGATCGCCGATTTGTCTGGAGTAGATTTAGATCGAGAACTGAAAGCAGGAAACATTCTTCGCCTCAACTACAAATTCAAAGACCAGTATGTTTGGCGACAACGAGTTGCCTACACTGGCATTGATGTTAATAAACTCACTCGCATTGACCAAAATAAATCGAGTTTCACTGCTAATTTCAATGTCTGGTTGCGTTACATCGGCGACGATGCACCTTTAGCGATTCAGTTTCCTGATGCGGTTACGAACATCCTCAACCCGGCAGCACCCATATTTGATCCCAAAAAACCCATCAAGGCTCGAACCCTTGATGGGCTGAATTACCGACTTTTTCAGGTGGCTGGAGAATTTAAGAATAGTCTCGACTTGCGCGACTACCCCTTTGATTCCCAAAAAATGACAGTTCGTTTTCTGAATACCTCCCTCTCCACTGATCGCCTGATTTATGTCATCGACACGCTTGGGTTGAAGTTACCCAGAACTGATCTTGAGCAGCAGAAGCGGGCGTTTGCAGGACTACAACTATGGCAATTCAAGGAGATGCAGTACGCGCAAGATGCCATTCGCAGCACCTCCACCCAAGGCGATCCAGCACTCTTTGAGTCCAAAGTTGAGACTGATTACCCTGGTTTTAGTCTCATGATGCGGTTTCAGCGCCATACCTTGATTTTTCTGATTAAAAATCTCTTACCGCTCGTTCTGCTCACCCTGGTTGCCTATAGCACCCTATATTTCTCCTACAGTCTTTCTGTGCCGCGCATTCTGGCGACCTGCTCAGTGTTACTCTCTGGTATTGTGCTGCTGTTATCGATCAATAACCAACTGCCAGAAATTGGCTATACCATCGCTCTTGAATACACTTTCTACGTCTTTTTCTTCTTATGTGTGTTCTCAATTGTGATTACGACCATTGGCGAAAAGTTGGATAAAGCAGGTCGCAAAAAAGCTGTACAGCGTCTTAACCTGTTTGCGCGAGTGTTCTTTCCGATCGTCGTTCTCGTGACCGTTGCTGTTTTTGGAGCGACTTACAGCAACAGCTTGATCTAACATCGGCTTGTAGATAAGTCTTTTCTCTGTCCTTTCTTAAATGGCACTACCAAAAGCTGGAATCTCCTACGTTAATTGTTAAATCCTAGGATACAGGCATCTCCTAAACTCTATGCAGTGGCAATTAGACGATTTGCAATACGCTAGGAAACCTTCAGCAGCACCTCTACTAGAGGCAATCCTTTGCTTTTTAACACCAACCTGCGGATTGATTACTCTGGACTTAGTTGCATAATTACCTTGCAACGACGGTTTTCGGTGTTTCTGATTAAAACTCTACTACCGTTGGGGCTTCTCGCGCTCGTCCTTTATACCACCCTGTTCTTTTCCGAAAACCTGGCAAAGGAGCGGTTGACGGTGGCGATCGTCGCTCTCCTTTCCAGCGCTGTGCTGTTGACGGCTATCAACAGCTTTCCGACACGGGCTATACTGTTGCGATCGAATACGGCTTCTACATTTTCTTTGGACTTTGCCTGTTCTGCATCCTGATCGCTCTCATCGTAGAACGGCTGAGGCAGGCAGGTCGCAAAACTGCGGTGCGTTATCTCGACTACACCGCCCGAATTATTTATGTGCTGATTGTACTGGCGACCGTTGCAACCTATGCAGTAATATTTGCGGATAGGTTGTGAGGGTTAAAGGATATCGAACTCAACTATCAGCTATAATCTTAGGTATTTCTAACTAATTACCCGTTGATCCCTCTGCATTCTTAGTACTTGAAATCTTATAAGAAATGTTACGAATTTTATCAAACTGTAAAGTAAAATAAATAATACTTATGATGATTAAAAGAATATTAAAATTTCAGAGTGTCCGTTTATTGGTATATTTTTAGGAGCCGGCCATCAGGCCCAAAAAATTAAGCGAATACTAGGAAGCGAGATATGGCTTACGCGCAAACCCAAACTCAATCAAAGGCTGGGTATAAAGCCGGAGTTCAAGACTATAAACTAACGTATTACACGCCGGACTACACGCCGAAAGATACAGATATTTTGGCGGCTTTCCGCGTAACTCCACAGCCCGGAGTACCACCAGAAGAAGCAGGCGCTGCTGTAGCTGCTGAATCTTCCACCGGTACATGGACAACAGTGTGGACTGACCTCCTGACCGACCTCGATCGCTACAAAGGTCGTTGCTACGATATCGAGCCAGTTCCCGGCGAAGACAACCAATATATCTGCTTCATTGCTTATCCTTTGGATTTGTTTGAAGAAGGTTCCGTCACCAACTTGCTGACATCTTTGGTTGGTAACGTTTTCGGTTTCAAAGCTCTGCGTGCTCTGCGGTTGGAAGACCTGCGGGTTCCCATTGCTTACCTGAAAACCTTCCAAGGCCCTCCTCACGGTATTACCGTTGAGCGGGACAAATTGAACAAGTACGGTCGTCCTTTGCTCGGTTGTACAATTAAGCCCAAATTGGGTCTGTCTGCTAAGAACTACGGCCGTGCCGTTTACGAAGTTCTGCGCGGCGGTTTGGACTTCACCAAAGACGACGAAAACATCAACTCGCAACCATTCATGCGTTGGCGCGATCGTTTCTTGTTCGTTCAAGAAGCTATTGAAAAATCCCAAGCAGAAACCGGCGAAGTCAAGGGTCACTACTTAAACGTAACCGCCCCTACCTTTGAAGAAATGATGGAACGGGCTGAATTCGCCAAAGAAATCAAAACCCCGATCATCATGCACGACTACCTCACCGGTGGTTTCACTGCAAACACCAGCTTGGCCAAATGGTGCCGCAAAAACGGTATTTTGTTGCACATTCACCGCGCCATGCACGCCGTGATCGATCGTCAAAAAAACCACGGTATCCACTTCCGCGTGCTTGCCAAGTGCTTGCGGATGTCCGGCGGCGACCACCTGCACTCCGGTACAGTTGTGGGCAAACTCGAAGGCGAAAAAGGCATCACGATGGGCTTCGTAGACTTGATGCGCGAAGACCACATCGAAGAAGACCGCAGCCGCGGTATTTACTTCACCCAAGATTGGGCCTCCATGCCCGGTGTCATGCCGGTTGCTTCTGGTGGTATTCACATCTGGCATATGCCAGCCTTGGTTGAAATCTTCGGCGACGACTCCTGCTTGCAGTTCGGCGGCGGCACCTTGGGCCACCCTTGGGGTAACGCACCTGGTGCAACAGCTAACCGCGTTGCTTTGGAAGCTTGCGTCCAAGCTCGTAACGAAGGCCGCAACTTGATGCGCGAAGGCGGAGACATCATTCGCGAAGCTTGCAAATGGAGCCCTGAATTGGCTGTTGCTTGCGAACTTTGGAAAGAAATCAAGTTTGAATTCGAGGCAATGGATACCGTTTGATGATTTTGGGTTGGAGATTTTAGGTTTTAGGTAGCAAACTTGCTGTTATGTCTTTATCTTGGAAGAAGATTTACAAGTAAGTTTGCATCCAAAATCTAAAATCCACAATCTAAAACTCTTAAGGGCTGGGGTCAAAAATGGATCTCAAACAAGTTGCGAAAGACACCGCTAAGGTGCTGGCAAGTTACCTAACCTATCAATCCGTGCGGATTGTAGTCGCTCAGTTGAGCGAAACCAATCCTGCTCAGGCAATCTGGTTGAACGACTTTTCTACCAAGGGCAAAATCCAAGATGGAGAAGCTTACATTCACGAATTGCTGAGGGAAAATCAAGATTTAGGATTTCGGATCATGACGGTGCGAGAATATCTGGCCCATGATGTGACAGAGTTTTTGCCAGAAATGGTTTCTACTGGCATTCAACAGTCGAATATGGAACACAGACGCCAGCATTTGGAGCGAATTACGCAGCTTAATTGGTCTGTGGCTAGCAGCAATCCTGAAACATCCTCAATAGATTCTGAACCGAATCTAGATAATTTGTCGAGTTAATCGATCGATAAGTGCGATCGAACACACACCTTAGAGATACAAAAAATGAGAACTTTACCAAAAGAGCGTCGTTACGAAACTCTGTCCTATTTACCCCCGCTGACAGACGCGCAAATTGCCAAGCAACTGCAATACATCTTGGATCAAGGCTACATTCCCGGCGTTGAATTCAACGAAACCTCAGCCCCTGAAATGCGCTACTGGACTCTTTGGAAGTTGCCTTTATTTGGTGCTCGCAGCGTCCAAGAAATCATGGCTGAAATTCAAGCTTGCCGCTCTGAAAATCCTACTTGCTACATCCGCGTCATGGGTTTTGACAACGTGAAGCAATGCCAAGTGCTCAGCTTCATCGTCCACAAGCCTAACACCAGAGGCTACTAAAAAGTATTGGCTGGCCAATCTAATTTTTAGGTTAACAGCCATTGCCGACTTGAGGCGGGGAACATTCCCCGCCTCTTTTTTTCGTTTCGTAGTAAGGACTTTAGTCCTTCTTCCTCTTTCCGCTATAGCTTGCAAATAGCTTTTAAAACTTGCAGCAACAAAATTGAAGGTTCCGGTTCCATCAAGTTTAGCAAAGGCAATAGCTGATAGGTTGGGTTATGCCCCCCCTGAATATTGACGAACTGATAGTGCATTCCGTTTGTTGTCAAACCCCAGATTGTGTCTTGATATTTTAAATTTTGATAAGCATAGGTTAGCAATTGGGATAAACCCATCAATGCGTTGATTCCAGAATTTTTACTTTCAATCACCAAAACCCAAAAATATGTATCGCTTCTGATAGGTTTTATCCTGTTGACAGCCAAGATATCAAACCGTCCTTTAACGATTGTATCTTCATCTTCAATGCTAATTTCGGCGATGTCTTGTTCTAAACTAATTTTAATCGGGCGGCGGTAGAAGCCAGCCAATCGCATTAGGGGAAAGGTAGTCAGAGCTTTTACCAATCCTTCAGAAACTCGATCCGTTGAAATGTAGTCATCGAAATCATCCCTAATTTGTATAAGTTCCTGCTGTTCGTGTTCTGTGATATCTTCAAGGGATAACAGAGAGGTAAATGAGTTCGTGTACTGCTTTTGAAAGCCGAACAGACGGTGTACTTCTGATAAAGTTAGGTTTTTGGTATTAATAGTTGTCGTCATATTTTAATAGTTATTTAAGTTTTAGTTACAATTTTAACATATAGTTGTAGGGTTCGTCGCCATCGAAGATATTTGAATCCGATCCGAAAATCTCATGGCGACGCACCCTACCTTATTAAAAACGATCGCAATCTATCCTCTCCATCACAATCCGATCAACTATTTCATAACCCCAATTAAAATGTCGATTAGCCAACTGCTGGGCCATATCATATTCGCCTAAATTGCAGAGTTCAACTAATGTTTGATATCCTTCATCTCTTTCTCGCTGCAATCTTTCTCGCCGCAGTTGTTCCCGAGTTTCCTCAGAAGGATTTAGTCGCTCGTTTCCCAGCGGATTAATTTCGCTAATTCGTTTCATATCTGCTTAGCTTGTATGGTGCGTCAGTCTTGAGTTTAGTAGAAAAAATAGGTTTTTCCAACTGACGCACCCTACTTCCTAAAAAGGGATTGATTCGACTATTTCACCGTCTACTATTTCGTAGCCCCAGTCTGGATTCGCAGCGATTTGTTTTTCAATTATACTGCGACCGATCGCACTATTGTAAGCTTTTTGTAAAGCCTCAATACTGGGAGCGGGAGTTGGCGATGTTTCTGCAAGTTTTGGCGGTTCTGGTGTTGGTTCAGATGTGGATTGATTCAGGGCAAATTGCGGTGCGATCGCCCCTAATTTCCGCATTACGCTATCCTTGGTGATTTGCGGTTTTTCGTTGAAGGAAGACGGCAAATATGGTGTGTCAACGCCCTGTTGTTTTGCTTTGAGTGCATCATCCGCAAGGCGATCGCACTTTCGCAAAAAACCCTCCCACAAATCCTTCCCCAAAACCGGATTTCTCAAGTCAGCACGGGCTTTAGAAACTGCGGCTTCCAGCGGTTCGCCTTTGTGGACGTAATACTGAATTCTCTCCTCTTCAAAAGCCGGATAAGGCACTTCTGGGGCGATTTCCCAATCTCGCTTAACTTTCTGACTTTCTCCTAATGGAATGCCGGCGATAAATTCATCCCAAAAAGTCGAAGCTAAGCCCTTGGTGATGCTATCAATAATCTTGAAAGCCCATCCCGAAGGATTGCCAAATCCCAAGCTGCGTTCTTGAGCATAAGCTTCTAAGGCGCGTTGAAAATTGTGCAGTTGTTCTTGGGAGTTCCAAGGGCCGCTAAATCGGTAATTTGGAGTGACAGCAACAGCTATTTGCTGACGGGGTTGACCGAAGAATTTGTCAGTTTTAATACTCTGATTAGATGCAGAATTATCAGCAACTATTTCTACAGGATAATTGATGCTTTTGGGAATAGTTTGTGTTATGATATTGTCAGTATTTCCTATCAATTGATTATTTATTTGTGCCTCAAATGCGTCAATATCTACCCAGAGTTCTAGGGTTTCAGTGTGGGGATTAGGTAGTTTTTCTTTCAATAAAAGTCGCGCTTTTAGTTGCTGTATCGCCAATTCCTGTTCTTCGGAATTTAAACCAGTAGCTTTTTCAATTTCTGCGATGTTAGTTTGCACCCAATTCTCGGAATTGGTAATTTGAGATTGCCATTGAAATAATTGGCACAGAAAGATACTGGCTGTGACACCCCCGGTAATCTTCGCTAATTTGGGATAGTAGATTACCGGATTTCCGACGCTTCCTAAAAATATGCCTATCTGCATTTTATCTTTCAGTCCGCGAAGGCGGACTTTGTTTGTGTAGACGCGATTTCAATCGCCGAGTATCTTTAAAGTTTATATTCGAGAGGTTCACAAAACTCATTCACCCCACTCTTAAACACATAAATAATCACCGCAGTTATCAAAATTTCCGGGCAAATACTTGCAGCAAGCAAATCTCCAAAAGCTGCATTCAATCGCCCATTTGTCAACTCTTCTTTAACTTCCGATTTGCAGATAGCAACGCGGCATCTTTTAGCTAATCCGTCCAACCAATTTTCCGAAATATTCGGTTCTTGTCCGGCTTGAATTGCCAGAGATATCGCTGCATCCTCGATGTTTCCCTCGCAATCTTCGATTTCGTCGAGGGCTTTTAAGGCTTCGGGATAGGCGGCTAATTCGGAGCGAAATAGGGCAATTTCTTGGGAGGTAATAACGACCATATTATTTTAGTTGGTGCTTTGTTTGCGGGACAAGTTTAGGAGTTAAAGTTGATATTATAGCATTTTTTTGTTTTGGGTTGGGAGAAGAACTTAAATATCTCCGATCTCTTAGTCTGCGGAGGCGGACTATGTTTGTGTAGACGCGGTTTCAACCGCCGGGTGTTCAAGGCGATAACGAATCCCCACAATTCCTGCTACAATAACAAAAATAAACCGCCTCACCATCTCACCAATGTTAGATAAAATCTGGCGATTCCTCAAACAATTAATTCAGCGTCTATTCGGCACCAATCCGAAAATAGAACCCACACCACCTCAACCTGCGCCAACTTTGACTGATGCGGAATACGAGGCGATGTTGATGGAACTTCTCGAAGGGGTGAATCAGGGCTGGGGAAGAGGCGATGTTGCGGAATTCTTAATCGCAAAACAAATTAAAAATGGTGATTTGGCGGCTTGGTTGCGTGGGTTTTGCGATCGATTGTTGGAGGGCGCGCAGGGGAGTACAGAGGGCGGGCACGGGGGCACCGCCCCTACAAATGCGGTGGTATCGCTTCAGGAATTGGCGCGCAGGTTGGAGTTGTTGGGTAGAGTTGCGGGTGGAGAGTTGGGAGAGGTGGCGGGGAATGTTGGTAGGGAGATTTTGGTTGAGTTTCCGCTAGTTTCGGATGAGGCGGGTGAGGATGTTGATGGAGAGGCTGAGGCTTGGTGCGATCGGGGTAATGAGCAGTATAATTTAGGGGATTTTGAAGGGGCGATCGCATTTTGGGACAAAGCCTTAGAAATCAAACCAGATAATCACGTTGCCGGGAACAATCGGGGCGTTGCACTGGGTAATTTAGGAAGATTGGAAGAGGCAATATCCTCCTACGACAAAGCCTTAGAAATCAAACCCGATCATCACGAATTCTGGTACAATCGGGGCGTTGCACTGGGTGATTTAGGTAGATTTAAAGATGCGATCGCCTTCTTGGACAAAGCCTTAAAAATCAAACCAGATGATGACGCAGCCTGGTTCAATCGGGGCAATGCACTGCGTGATTTAGGAAGATTAGAAGAAGCGATCGCCTCCTACGATAAAGCCTTAGAAATCAAACCAGATAAACACGAAGCCTGGAACAATCGGGGCAATGCACTGAGTAATTTAGGAAGATTAGAAGAGGCGATCGCCTCCTTGGACAAAGCCTTAGAATTAAAACCACATCATGACTATGCCTGGAACAATCGGGGCAAGGTACTGCATAATTTAGGAAGATTAGAAGAGGCGATCGCCTCCTTGGACAAAGCCTTAAAAATCAAACCAGATTATCACGTTGCCTGGTACAATCGGGGCGTTGCACTGGGTAATTTAGGAAGATTGGAAGAGGCGATATCCTCCTACGACAAAGCCTTAGAAATCAAACCAGATTATCACGAAGCCTGGTACAATCGGGGCGTTGCACTGCGTAACTTAGGAAGATTGGAAGTAGCAATCGCCTCCTTCGACAAAGCCTTAGAAATCAAACGTGATTATCACGACGCCTGGATTAATCGGAGTATCGCAGTCAAAAATGCACCTAGACACAACCAGGCAGTTTATGAAATATTACAGGGACGATTCCCTAATTCTCCACCAGTAATAAGAACTATCTTAACTCACAACCTGAAACAGCGTGGCTATGAAGGAGAAATATTAACATTAGAAGCAGGCTTAGACTATTGCAAAAAAAACACTCATCCCGAAGGATACGGAAAACTGCATCAAGCGCTAGGAAATGCTCATTACAATGAAGGAAAACTTAATTCTTCCAACTCCAATGAGTGTGGGGCTAAAGCCGATGTTAGCTACAAAGAAGCCCTCACCACTCTAACTAAAGATCGTTTTCTGAAACTGCATCTTGAACTTTTGCGGGATTTAATCAAAAAATTACTTGCTTCCAAAAAAACCGAACAAGCCAATACATTACAGCGAGATGCAACCGATTTATTGCAGCGTCTGCTAAAAGAACAAAACTATTCCCAACTCACCCAACAGCAACTCACCGACAAATTAGTTAGCTTTGAACAGTTAACCGTAAATATATTCATGCAGTCGGGGCAATTTGCCGAAGCCTTAGCAACAGCAGAAACAGATAAAAATGTCTGCTTATTTTGGCTGCTGGATGCCTTGCCAATTCCCGATTACGAAACAGAAGAGACAGTCACTTACACACAAATTCAACAACTTCTCAATCCCACAACAGCCGCGATTTACTGGCATCTCAGCAACGCATCCCTGACAACATTCATCATTAAATCCGATGGCTTGTTGTCTACCGAAAACTGTTTCAGCAATTTTCCCGATAAATTTGAAGAATGGGTGAAGGAGTGGAATCAACAATACACCGATTATCAATCTAAGGAGAAAGCAAGTCAACAAAATCATCCTTGGCGTGCGGGAATGGCAAGTAAATTTTCACGACTCAAGGAAATCCTGAAAATTGATGTCATTGAACAGCAATTAGAGGGGATTACCGACTTAATTCTGATTCCTCACCGGGACTTGCACCGCTTCCCAATTCATGCTTTGTTTAGTCGTGATTTTGTGGTTAGTTATTTGCCTAGCGCCGCCGTTGGGATTAATTTGCAACATCGGTTTACCCCCCAAAGGGCAACCACGGGGGGATTGCCCCTACAACAAAATAATCAATTCGTAGGGGCGGTGCCCCCGTGCCCGCCCTCCATACCGTGCCCGCCCTCCATCCTCAGTATCGAAAATCCCTACAGCGTAATTACCGATAAAAACGGCCAACCAAAAAGACTCGCCCCTCTCCCCGCCGCCGAAATCGAATCGGAAATTATTTGCCGAATGTTCGACAATTCCACCCGACTAGAAGAAGACGCAGCCACCCTCGATGAAGTCGAAACATTATTGCAACAACCCCACAATATTTTTCACTTCACAGGCCACGGCAGCTATAATTTTGATACGCCCCTAGAATCGACTTTATACTTAAGCAACACCCACCGATTAACAGTCAGAGAAATTATCAAACATGACCTCAGCAACTACAAATTAATCTGCCTTCCCGCCTGCGAAACCGCCTTGACAGACAAACAAACAATTCTCGCCGAATATGTAGGATTGACTAGCGGTTTTATGCGCGCCGGAGTTGGCTGTGTCGTCAGTACCCTGTGGCCCATAGAATCCGGTGCAAGTACGTTATTAATGATTTATTTTTACCAACGGTGGCGAGAAGCCGGCGATTGTCTACCCGTCGCTTTAGCAAATGCTCAAAAATGGCTGCGAGAAGCTACCCGCGAGGATTTAGCCGCCTGGTATCAAGGGGAAATTGACAAGATTTCCGCAAACAGCGCCGAACTTTCTGAAGATGAATTTATGCTAATCGATTCTTTTGAAACCGATCAGCTAACATTGGCTACAATGGAATTGGATCAACCCTATCAGCATCCCTATTATTGGGCTGCCTTTACTATCACAGGATTATGAACGAAACGCAAGACGAGATTTTCCAAGCTTTTATTGTGGCCCTAGTCCAATAAACCGAACCGTTGCCGGCTGATGTCCAATCAGAGTTCAACAAAACTTATGAAACTTGTACTGTCACCGATATTCTAAGACTTACAAAACTGCATCCTCCTTTGCTAGCGGCTTATCAAAACAATCGTGTGTGGTTAAAGAATCATAGCAACGAACGTAGCAAAGGATTAGATGTTTTGCCGAATGCTGAATCTGAAATAAACAATACTACTAATATTGAAACTGATAACAGCGCTAGCGACATCAGCGATTTGACAAATTTGCCAGAAATTATCAATCAAATCGAGACAAAAGTCCAGCCGTGCGGCTTTCAAGCATTCCTCGGAAAAATCTTGCAAGCTGGGGACTCTGTGCAAGCAAGTCGAGATACAATCTTATTGTCGATCGCAGATGGTTTGATACATGAGTAACGAGAATTGGCTAATCTACCCGACTGTCGATTTGTTTGTCTACGATTTAGCAGACGGTATCGGGCAAAATGAGGACAAGATTAGCCAAAATCGCGTACAGTTTGGGCAAAAGATTTATGGCGACAAAATCTCTGCGACAGATTTAGAACAACTCAAACAAGCTGAAACAGAAACTGCTGAGTATATCGAATTACTGGGCGACAAAAAATTCGCAGCATTTGAGTCTCCCCTCGATGGCTACGCTTATCCCGTGAAAATCGGCGATACCTATGCGGCACAATTTGATTTGTCTGGGAAAATAGAACCAGACGCAGACAAGAGATTTGCACCAAAAAAAATCGACTGCTTGAAATCACTGAAACAACAGGTGATTTCCCGTGTCAATCCAGCGGCGACAATTGGTCAAAGTTGGCTGGTTTGGGGACAATTAACTGCTGATGACCAAGATGCTTTAACAATTGCTAAAGATTGCTACACTAAACTTGAGTTATTCCCCAATGCTAAATGGGATAGAGACTTAAAAGCCACAGGGAAATTTTCAGATGCTGATTTTTACGAGTTGTGGCTACCACCGGGGGATAGGGGAAAGATTGAGCAAAACTATCATGTCTTAATTTGCTTGTTTCCTTACAATAACGGTCAAGCAATTAGCGATATTAGCAAGACTGTCGCTAAACTTTATGTGCATTTAATGCGATTGTTTGCCTTCCGTAATAAGGTGATTTGGGCTTACACTCAAAGTCGCCAACTTAAAGCTGATTTGAAAGAGGCTGCGCGGACAATTCAACAAATTGTTACTCAACTCCCACAACAGGTGAATGCGCCGAAAGTTGACCTGAAAGAATTGCAGCAAAGTCTGGTTGATGCCTTGACAATTTTCTCGGTTTATGCTATTTACATCAGCCGATTGGAAGAGCAAGAAAATACAATCAAAACTAATCTGAAAAATTATAAGAGACGGCTGGAAACTATCGGTAAGGACATGGGAAATGATGCCGAAGCTTTTAAGTTTCTGTCCAGTTTCAGCGATTTTGCTAAGCAGAAGTATGTTTGGCAAGTGGCGGCGGATAATCGGAGTTTGACGGCGGGTTTGAGGTTGTTGGAAAATGCGATTCAGACGATTGAGGGGATTATTGAGATTGAGAGGGCTAAGAGCGATCGCACTTTGAATGTTACAATCGGCGCTGTAGGTGTGGGAATTGCCACCAGCGGGGTTTATGCGAGTGTTTATGCAGGCCAAATCAACAGTCCCGCCAGCCCCACAAATCCGATGGATGTGAATGTGGTTTTTGGGTGGAGTATAGGTTTGGGAATTTTAGCAGGTGCGTTGAGCGCGATCATCCTAATCGCGATCGGCAACAGACGGCGCTAAAATAGGTTAGTGGCGATTGAAATCAGGGCAACCACGGGGGGATTGCCCCTACGGAAGATTAAATTTGTACGGTTTCCAATGCTATGGTTTTCGGACAAATATCATCATCATACCAACCAGTCAAAGCGACCGCCAAAGCATCCGCCGCATCATCGGGTTTCGGAATATAACCTAATTCTAACTCCCGCGCTACGGCTTCTTGCACTTCCAATTTGTCAGCATTCCCGCGCCCAGTCAAAGCTTTTTTAATTTGGGCTGGGGTAAACTCGAACAGCGGCACTCCACACTGCGCTAATACCAGCGTCAAAACTCCCCGCGCTTGCGCTACAAGTATGGTATTTCCCATTTTGTAAAAGAACAGTTTTTCGGCGATCGCCAAATCTGGTTTTATCTGTTCAATTACGTCGTGCAAATCTTCGTAAATAGTTTTGAGGCGCTGTCCCATTTCCTGTTTTGGCGTTGTTTTAATCACGCCGCAATCAATCATGGAAACAGAGTTTTGATCTAGTTTTCCGACAATGTGACAGGAAATAGCGCCGTATCCCAGATTGGCTAAGCCGGGATCTAATCCTAAAATTATCTTTTTCATGGGCGATTAGTCATCAGTTACTGTCATTAATTTTTAGTTTGATTTCTACACGCTGATGACTAATTTTAAGCTGAAATAGAGGGGAGGACACGGCACTGCCGTGTCCCTACCCGATATCTTGTTTAGGTTTGTAGTAAGGACTTTAGTCCTTGATCAACCTCACTAAGAACTGGTTTCTAGGCCGAATACCCGATCGAACACTTTGGTCACTTTAGAACCCGAATCAATTGATTCTAGCGGATCTTTCCGCAATCGGTGCCGCAAACATAAGGTCATCACCCGGCGAATATCGTTCACTGTGACCTCTGTGCGACATTCTAAGGCGGTCAAAGCTTTTGCGGCCCGGTTTGTGACCAAATCGCCCCGCAGTCCGTCTACGTCCAATTCGGCGCAAACTTGGGAGATTTTTACTCGCAAATCCCGATCGAGCTTTACCGATTTCAGCCTTTCCTGGGCCTCAACCAACTTCTCCTGCATATCATCTTGTTCGTGCTGATATTTCGACAGAAAATCGCCGGGATTTTGGTCAAAACTCGATCGCTGTTCGACAATTTCTACTCTTAAATTTGGGTCTTTTACAGTCCGAATTTCGGCGTGCATCCCGAATCTATCGAGCAACTGCGGCCGCAATTCTCCTTCTTCTGGATTGCCAGAACCAATTAAAATAAACTTAGCTGGGTGGCGGATCGAAATGCCTTCTCGTTCCACAGTATTCCAACCGCTGGCGGCGGAGTCAAGCAAAACATCGACTAAATGATCGTCGAGCAAATTGACTTCATCGACGTAAAGAATGCCGCGGTTGGCTTTAGCTAAAAGACCTGGTTCAAAAGCTTTCACACCTTCGGACAAAGCTTTCTCAATGTCGATCGTACCGCAAACTCGGTCTTCGGTCGCGCCCAAGGGTAAATCTACCATTTGGACTTTTTTGCGGGCGATTTTGATGTCAGTTTGAGCTAAAGTGCGATCGCGCACCTCATCACTCATCAAATCTGGATCGCTGGGATGGCTGTTAAAAGGATCATCTGCTACCACCTCAATTTCCGGCAGCAAGTCGGCGAGGGCGCGGATTGTGGTAGATTTGCCAGTACCGCGATCGCCCATAATCATCACGCCACCAATTTTCGGATCGATGACATTCAATAGCAGCGCCAGTTTCATCTCTTCCTGGCCCACAATCGCAGTGAAGGGAAAAACAGCGCGGCGGGCCACGGTAACGGTTGGTAGAGCACCCGCATTCAGGGTATTGCTGACTTCGGCAGTAGGACTCACAGGATAACTCAAAATATAATAATTGCTTGTTTATTGTAAGGGATAAGGGATTGTCTGGGGCGATCGATTGGGGCGATCGCGGTTGCAGCCCCTTCAATACCCAAGCGCAACTACGATTTTCTGTATTTACATAGCATCTCTGGGTGGCTAGGATGATTTCCCCACAAGATTTTTAAGCAAAATTACCACGTATGTTAACTCAGTGTAGATGGTAGAGGAAGGGCGATCAATCAACCCAAATATAACGAAATGTAACAATATTCCGGGTTTTGCATAAAAACCTCAAGTTCTCCCAGATAGGTATGTAAGAGCAATTTCAACCAACTATTTTTCAGGGGTACAAATGACTGAACTTAACATCGGGGCATTGACTGGCAGCAAAAGCTACACAGGTAGTGTTGGCACTACAAATATCGACAACCTCTACAAATTTAACATCAACAGTCCGGGAAGCTTCCAATTTTCCCTCAACGATTTAAGCGGCAATGCCGACATATTCCTACTCAATAAAGCTGGCGCAATCATCAAGACTTCTTCCAATAGCGACAAAACTGCCGAAACAATTAGCGCAGAAGGCTTATCAGCAGGGGAGTATACCATCCGAGTGTTGCAAATCAGTGGCGACATCAAATACACCCTGAATTTAGCACAAGTAAGCTCTCCTCAAAAAACTGACGCCGACATCCTTACAGGTGGAAAAGTAGAGACAACATCTACTTCAACTGCCGCAATTTTACCAGTTGTCAGCACTTCGGAAAAACCGACGGCAACCAAAGATGCCATCACAGGAACTTTGGTTCAGGAAAATGCTGTCGTAGCAGCAGATAAAATAGCAGCTACCGACAAACCTGCAACGACTCTCCCAGCCACAACTACCGACAAACCTGTTACAACTACTTCCACAACAACCGACAAACCTGCAACAACTTTCCCAGCCACAACTGCATCTACAACAACCGACAAACCAGTTACCACGACATCCACAACTACTGAAAAGCCAGTAACAACAACTTCCACAACATCTGCGGTTTCAACTGCATCTACAATAACCGAAAAACCAATTACAACCACTTCCACAACAACTGAAAAGCCAGCAACAACTCTTCCAGCCACAACCACATCTACAACCGTAAAACCAGAAACAACAACTTCCACAACATCTGCGGTTTCCACAACAACCGAAAAACCAGTTACAACTGCTTCCACAACATCTGCGGTTTCCACAACAACCGAAAAACCAGCCACAACCACATCTACAACCGAAAAACCAGAAACAACAACTTCCACAACATCTGCGGTTTCCACAACAACTGAAAAACCAGTTACAACTGCTTCCACAACAACCGAAAAACCAGTTACAACTACTTCCACAACAACCGACAAACCAGTTACAACTACTTCCACAATATCTGCGGTTTCCACAACAACCGAAAAACCTGCAACAACTCTTCCAGCCACAGCATCGACAACAACCGAAAAACCAGTTACAACTACTTCCACAACAACTGACAAACCAGCAACAACTCTCCCCGCAACAACAACCGCTGCAACAACTGCTGCCACAAAAGATCCAATTACAGGCGAAATACTTGCCACTCAAGCAACCAAAACAGCCACTCCTTTAATAGCCGAAAAACCTGTTACGGCTTCTCTCGATGCTAGCAAGCCAGCGGACAAACCAAATACTGCAACCAGCAACGCAGAAGAAACCAAAAAAGAGACTACTACTACTGCGCTACCAACAACTGACACCAAAAAAGAACCAGAACCCACTACCGACAAAAAATTAACATCTCCGTTTACATCGGGAATCTTTACTGCGGATGCAACTGGTCGGATTAGTATCGATTATTTATTAGATGGCGGACTGTTCAAAGGTGAGTTAGCTGTTTTCAGTTTAGACGGTTTAGAAAAATTTGTACCGGGTTCGGAAGCATTTATCAAAGAAGTAGCTTCGCGTTCTTTAAGCAACTCTGTGAAAGGTCATATAGTGATTAATGATGCTACAGAGGGCGCGCGGTTTTCTGGTTTGTTAGCTGAAGGTAATTTTAACGAAGGAGTCTACTCAGGAGTTAAGAGTTTCTCAGTTACTGCTGGCGGTAAATATGGGGTGATGTTGGTACCTAACGGTAGTGTAAAATTCGTGTACGATAATCAGACTTTTGGCGGCGATAAACGTCCTTTATTTTCAATGGCAACTGCGAATCCTATTGAAGGATTTAACTTCGGTCAAATTGCCGATATCACGGGCGAAGGCAATACCTTTGTGATGGAGGATATGCGGTTAGATGCAGGGAGTGACAAGGATTACAACGATATCATTTTCCAAGTGCGCGGTGCGACGGCAAAAGCAGCTTTGCTGGATACTGTGATTAACCCGGATAAAGATTGGCGGAAAACTGATTTAGGTAAGGCAGTTACTGCTTATGCGAAACCTTACATTACCCCGGAACCAAAACCAAAGGTAGATGCTGAAGTATCCGATTTACTTGACGATTTGGAAAAGGAAATTCTGAAGCCAGTAACTTCAGATAAAGAGACTCCAAGAACTCCATCACCGATCCCTACTACGGGCAAAGACGCTGACGATTCAAAGGAACCTGTACGAATTTCGATTCCGCCATCAAAAACAGAGGACAAAGCCAAAGATTCTGCAAGTAATGGCGGCGATTCGACGAAAGTTGAGACAAGCGACAAGGTAGATACAAAGCCGACAACTACACCAACTACTGGCAAAGATATTGCGGCGGATTCGACTGAAAAATTACCAGTTGAAAAAACGCCTGTTTCTCCGGTAGCAATTGAGGTGAAAGACAAAGTTACTGAAGTGCCGACGACAGAAACTTTGCCAGCAAAATCTACGGTTGAGACGGAAGTTGTAGCGACAACACCAATTCAGAAGGTAGAGACTAAACCGGAAGTTTTGCCATCGGAAAGTAAGGTGAAAGAGGAATCTAAGCCGGTGGTAACTGAGGTGAAAGATAAGGTTACTGAAGTAGCCGTGACGGGAACTTCGCCAGTCAAGTCTGTTACTGATAAGGAAGTTGTTGCGACGATACCAACTCAGAAGGTAGAGACTAAGCCGGAAGTTTTGCCAGTCGAAACTAAGGTGAAAAAGGAAACGAAGCGGGCGGTGGTAACTGAGGTAGAGAAAACTGAAACTCCTAAAGTTGCTGTAGTCAAAAATCCTGTGGACTCGACCAAGGAAAGTCAGCCAACCGCGACTGTTGAGAGTCAAGAAACTACTGAAGTTAAGCCGTCATTGCCAGTGAAGCAGACTGATTTAGAAAGTATGCCAGTGACGACTACTAACAGGGGTGAAGAGTCGCAGACGAAGGAAATAGTTTTTGATACTCCTGCTGTTAGTGATGTGGCGATTCCAACAGACTCGTTCCCAACTTCTTCGATAATTGATTCGTCAACTGAAGATGATTCTGCTACAGTTGAAAATCCCCAGCCATCTATTGATTTTTTTCCGACGAGTTCTGAGGTAGATTATTCTATTGCTGCCAATTTGATAGCGCGATTGGAAAGCATGAAACAAAGTTTGACTAACTTGGGAAGTGCCGACGATCCGGGTGGGAATAGCAGCAATGAGGCTTTGATTGCGCGTTTGGAAAGCGTGACTCAAAAGTTGATGAGTTTCAATGAATCAACACCTATTTCCGATAATACTGTGCTTTTAATCGATCGCCTGGAAGAAATGGTCGATCGACTAACCATACCACCCATCCAGCCACCATTACCATCGATTGAGACAGCGCAATTTGATTTTCCTGTTGAGAATCAGCCGATAATTGGAGTCATTGACACGGGATTTGCGGGCAAAAATCCCGATCTTGACTACTCCCGAATTACCTGGGGACAAGACAGGGTAGATGGCGATGCTGATCCCAGAATCGAACCGGGGAAAGGGAACGAGCACGGCACTCATGTTTTAGGAATTATTGCCGCTACTCAAAACAATGGTGTTGGGATTGACGGCGCTAATGAAAAAGCACCTATTTGGGCGGGAAGGGCGATCGGTTCAGGAAAATGGGCAGATTCGCTAGTTGAATATGTTGATTTTGTCAAGACTTCTGGGAAAAAGAATGGAGTGATTAATTTGAGTATGGATCTTACTCAAGTTAATGCCGATGGTACGACAACAACTCGCTATGAATTGACGCCGGAGGAAAGAAGTGCGATCGAATATGCTCGTCAAAATGGAGTATTAATGGTAGTTGCGGCTGGCAACGACGGTGGTGTGATGTCTGCCTTGGGTCAAGCTTCCCAAGAGTTTGACAACATTATTACTGTCGGTGCAGCCGATCGGGTTAATGGTGAAATTGCACTTTCCAAAGCTTACGATCGCACAAACTATTCCAGCTACGGTCAAGGTTTAGATATCGTAGCCCCTGGAGGAACTGTTGACAATCCACAATTATCAACAGTTGGAGATGGCGTTGGCTTCATGGCAGGGACTTCCGCAGCGACGGCAAAAGTCACCGGCGCAGCGTCTCAAGTATGGGCTGCAAATCCAGCTTTGAGCTTCCGTCAAGTGATTGAAATTCTGAAGCAAACTGCAACGGATTTGAAGACAACAGATTGGGATGAAGAAACTGGTGCAGGGTTGCTGAATATCGAAGCGTCAGTAGCTTTGGCATTAGCAACAACAGGCGAAAAATATGCTACTCCAGTGATTCAAATTATTGGAGGTTGGAGTGGACAAGGAGACGTGAAACCGACAGAACGAGCTGCTGCTAATCCCTTCTGGCCAACTGTCGAAGCAGTCAACTTTTCTGCTTCGGTGATGGCAACAATTGGTGCGAATGTACGATCAGGCCCCGGAACTAATTTTGCGATAGTGCGTAGCTATCCTTATCAAGCAACTATCCAATTTAACGGTTGGACTTATGGCGAACGGATTACTGACATTCAGCTAGGAACACCCGATGAGCGGTGGTATAGGATCGCAGGTACAAATAACTGGATAGCCAGTGCAATTGTTAACGGGAATGCACCCGGATCTACTCCGCTCCCACTGCCACCAACACCCACTCCAACACCAACACCAACACCAACACCCACGCCAACACCAACACCAACACCAACACCAACACCAACACCAACACCAACATTACCCTTTGATATCAACAAACTGCTTGCCGTTCCTCCATCTTCAATACGATCGTTTGCCAGCGATTCAATTCCTCGAATTATTGCTGCATCTCTAGCAAATGGCATCACCGATTTGGGACAAATAGCCTACATCTTGGCAACAGCCCAACACGAATCTCTTTTAGGACAATTAATGGAAGAAATAGCATCCGGTGCGGCCTATGAAGGGAGGTTAGAGTTAGGAAATACCCAACCGGGAGATGGACGGCGTTTCAAGGGACGCGGTTACGTGCAAATCACAGGTCGATCGAACTATACCAAATGGTCACAGCGACTCGGTATCGATTTAATCAACAATCCAAGTTTGGCATCCGATCCGGCGATCGCAGCTAAAATTCTAGTTCTAGGAATGCGCGATGGCTCTTTTACTGGCGTCGGGCTGAGTAACTACATCAATGGCTCGAAGCAAGACTTTTTCAACGCCCGAAGTATTGTAAACGGCGATGTAAGACTAAATGGTCAGAAAATCGCACAAATTGCTGAGCGTTATTTGAATGCTCTTCGCAGTGCCAGCACTAGCCCTACTCCGAATCCGACTCCTACTAACCCCGGCCAAACTCCGATTACGGGTTATCGCGAATACATTGTAAAAAAAGGAGATTTTCCTTCGACAATCGCACGAAAAGAGCTGGGAAATGCTAATCGCTGGCGGGAAATTCTCAAAGCAGACAACACTCCGTTAACCGATTTTGATGCAACTCGTTTGCAAATTGGTCAAAAGCTTTTTCTGCCAGTAAGTAATCAATCTGGGCCTGGTACTCCGGTGACACCAACTCCGGTAACGACTCCAACTCCTGTTACTTTCGAGATTGGTCGAGTCAGTTCGCGGGTTGGTAGCGTGCCTTTGAATTTGAGGAGTCAGGCTCAAGTCACTTCTCAAAATCGGATTGACACACTGCCTGTTGGCAAGGAAATGAAGATTTTGCGATCGGTTACTGGGGCAACTTACGGTACAAGTAATGGTAATCGCAATGATTGGTATGAAGTTGAAGTGAATGGCAAGCGCGGTTTTGTTGCTGCTTTCTTTGTTGATAAAGGTTCTAGTGCACCGCCTCCACCGGAATCAGGTTTTGTCAATTCAAATGTTGGTGGTGGCCCTCTCAATTTGAGGAGTTCAGCTTCTACAGGCGCTCAAGTTCTTTCTAATTTCAATCAAGGTACAAACCTCAAGATTTTGGGAAGCGTGACTGGTGGAACTTACCAACCAGGCAACCGTAATGATTGGTATGAAGTCGAGGTGAATGGCAAGCGCGGGTTTGTTGCTGCTTATTATGTTACTAAAGGTTCTAGCGAAAAACCACAAAAACCCCCACTAAACGAACCACCTCTGCATTCCAATCCAACAGAGTCTAACCCACTAAAAGGGTTCTCTCACCCATTTAAAGGAGCGGGAACATTAACCCAGGGATGGAAAACAAAGTTCTCTCATAAGGGTTCATCAGCATATGCAATGGATTTTGATCGTTACTTCGGTGCACCTGTTTATGCAATGCGATCTGGCAAAGTTATCAGCGTGATAGAAAACTTTGATGATAATGGCAGAAATGATTCTTCATTAGGAAACAAAGCAAATCTTGTTTTCATTGAACATGATAATGGTTATGTGTCGAGGTACCTTCATCTCAAGAAGAATTCAGTGTCAGTTAAAGTAGGTGATTCGGTGAGTGCAGGACAGCAGATTGCGGAACAAGGAAATTCGGGATGGAGTACGGCGTCGCACTTGCACGTAGCAATTCATAAAGGTTCAGGAAGTTCTGTGCCATTTCAAATCCCAGGAGTCAATCCTAGATAACTTGGAGCTAGGGAATTCAGAAATAAGGTAAGCGATCGCCCTTTACCCCTTTTTCTTAACCAAGGGCGATCGCACTCCTCAACTCAACCGAGGTGCGATCGCCCTTTCTGTCCTCATCAATCATCAAACGCCATTACCCCGATCGCTTTGCTAAGCTGTTCAGCATCTAAAACTCATATTGTATGTTATAATATAATAACTTTCAGAAAAAGTCAATGCCTACTAAAAACTTCCTCAGTTCTGAGACAAA
>ENA-OFCE01000396-OFCE01000396.1-metagenomes-genome-assembly--contig:-NODE-396-length-29593-cov-7.581150_pt1 | contig 29593 bp, 45 predicted proteins | sample MGYA00153388_OFCE01 | MGnify analysis MGYA00153388 | reverse complement strand
CCACAGGACGTGGGTTTTAGGCATTTCCTGACAGGACGTCAGTAAATGCCGGCCCTGGAGGGAACGGAGAAGGCATTAGAGTCTCTAGTCAGTGAATTCCCGGGCCGAGCGGGGAGGGCATCCAAAGGGGAACCGATGCGAATGGGTTCCCCTTTGAGCCTCGTAGGCACTACAGAGACACCATAAGGAATACCCTAATAAAAAAACTCTATAGGCACTTCTGGGGCACTCTAAAGGAATACCCTAGCAAAAAAAGCTCCTCCGAACGCAAAACAAGGGCAGGTTCCCCCGCCCTCACTCTCTCAAACTCAAAAAATTACGCTTCCGTCTTCCCCAGCATCGCAGCTCCAACGATTCCCGCGTCATTCCCCATCTCCGCTACTTTAATTTGCGTCTGAGGCACATCCTCCACACTATACACGCCCTCGCGTACAAGCTGTCTCAGCGGTTTAAGCAGATACTCGCCTTCCTTGCAAACTCCGCCGCCAATGGCAACGATCTCCGGCTGGAATATATTAATTACATTGGTCAAACCTTCTGCAATATATTTAATATACTGATCTACCACTTTCTTACCGGTTTCATCGCCCTGCTTCGCTGCATCAAAAGCAACTTTAGCATCTATCTTGGATAAATCTCCCCCAATCAACTGATTAATCAGTGAATCCGGGTTTTTCTGAGCAGCTTCCTTGGTTTGCTGAATCAGTGCCGTTGCTGACGCATAGGATTCCCAGCATCCTTTTCTTCCACAGGTACACTGTTCACCATCCACTACGACAACCATATGTCCCAGTTCTGCCGCTGCATTATTAAAACCGCTGTACACTTTGCCGTCGATCACTACACCACCGCCCACCCCGGTTCCAAGGGTAATGGTAACGGAGTGTCTTGAACCTTTTGCAGCACCTGCCACACTCTCCGCCAGACCTGCCACGTTGGCATCATTGTCGAGATATACTGGCAGATTGATATATTTCTGCATTTCTGCACGCATAGGCACATTCCTGAATTTCAGGTTGTTGGCATATACCAGGATACCCTCCTTGCTGTTGGGTGTACCCGGGCATCCGACTCCGATGCTTTTTACATCTTTGATATCAACTCCCGCATCTTCAATCACCTTTAAAGTCAACATGGCCATATCTTTAACAATTTCCTGATATTCTCTTTCCCGGAGAGTAGGAACACTGTCTTTGTGAAGGATCTTTCCGTTTTCATCCACCAATCCGACTGCAATGTTGGTTCCTCCCAGATCTATACCGATATAATACATTTTATCGCCCCCCATGGCTAATTTTATTCGTATGAAATCCATTACATGTATATACATGATATAACATTTTATAGAGCAAATCAATATACAGGATTTAGGACCGGTAAAAATATAACTTCAACTTTAACACGCAGCCACTTTTTTTGCCTTAATCGCTGATGCGGCTGGAACAGCACGTTTCATACTCTGCTTCTCTTTTACTTTTGCAGAGTATATAATTTTTTTACACTCCGCATGAAGCCATAAAGGACTCCACAAAAAAGTGGAAGTACTATTTTCGCTATATCTTAGCAGTCTCGTGGTTGTTACTTTTGGTATTATGCCCTCAAAGCCACAAATTCAATGCGAGTTTGATCTCTTATTTCTTTCAAAGTGAGAAATACAGGCTTCTATCGGCATAATCACCCTAATTTTTCCTACCTTCCAGCACTTTGTCGACCAAGCTCATAAGTTCCATCAGGTCAAAAGGTTTTTTGATATAATAGTCCGCACCTTTTTTCAGTCCCTCTTCCATATCGCTTTTCTGTGCTTTGGCAGAAAGCATGATAATAATGGCACCGATTTGACTCTTTACGATCTCTTGCGCCACATCATAGCCAGTCCGGCCCGGCATCATTACATCCAGCAATATCAAGTCCGGCTGCAATCGAAGGGCCATATCCAATGCTTCATCTCCATCTTTTGCCTCATATACATCATACTGCTTGTAATCCTCAAAGACCTCTCTTAATACAAATCGAAGGTCCTTTTCATCATCGGCAATAAGAATTCTTTTCATGCTTCTTTCTCCTCTATTTACTCTGGCAACCAGCATAAATTCCAATACATATTAATGGTTCTGAGAGCATCCACAAACTGCTTGTAGCTCACAGGTTTTATCATATATCCCCCAACTCCCAGATTATAGCTTTCGATAACATCCTGCTGTTCTCTGGAAGTGGTGAGTACAATGACAGGAATTGACTTTATGGCATCCGTTTGCTTTGCAATTCGTAAGAATTCAATTCCATTCATCCGCGGCATGTTTAAATCAAGGAGGATAATAAAAGGTTTCTCATTCCTAGCATCCATCAAATACTCCAAGGCTTCCTCCCCATTTTCGGTAACAACCAGCGAGTTTTGGTTTTCTATATCTCGAAGCGCACGTTTCACGGTCATAACATCGATTTCATCATCTTCAACCAGTAGTATGGGTTTTGTTCCATTCATTTCCATTCACCTTTTATCCTAGCGTTTTTCTTTGTGATTTTCAAGCAAAACCGGCAGAGTAAAGTAAAACTCACTTCCCTTGCCCAATTCGGAAGATACACCGATAGTCCCCCCATGGGCATCAATGATCTCCTTACATATTGCCAAACCCAGCCCGGTCCCCCCTACTTTCCTGTGGTCTGAATTATCAACCCGATAGAACTTTTCAAACAAATTCGGGATACAGTCACTCGGAATGCCTAAACCGTAATCCTTAACCGTTACTTTGACGAAGTGACCGTTTTCCCTTACTTTAATCCTGACTTTGCTGCCTTCCGGAGAATATTTCATTGCGTTGGAAATAAGGTTGGTAAAAAGCTGCTTTATCTTTTGAAAATCAGCATACAATGGCGGATACTCTATCTGGTCCATGTCCAGAAGAATGGTATGCGTTGAATTCGTTTCATAGAGTTCCATTACATCATCAATTACATCTACAACGGATATATGCTCTTTAAAAAATACCTGTTTGCCGCTTTCCATGCGCTGTACATCGAGGAAATCGTTGACCAGGTCCGATAGACGTTTTGATTCATTATACATGGTTTTATAATATTTTCTGGCCTTCTCCATTTCCATAGTTTCTTTGGAAAGCAAAAGCTGTGCCAATCCTAATATTACTGTTAATGGAGTCCTTATTTCATGGCTTACAGTGCTGACAAATTCAGATTTCATTCTGTCAATCTCCATCCGTAGGGTTATATCCTCTCCAGAACTGAGCATCCCTGTAATATTGCCGTATTTATCTTTTAACAGAGTATTATGCCATGCGATGGTCTTCTCACTTCCGTCTTTGGTAACAATAGGTACCTCGCAATACTCGTGAAATTCTTCCGGTACACTAGTTTCACCGCCAAACATAGATCGAAACCTTTCTCTTTCCGAGGGTGCTACAAAGGATTCAATGAAATTTGCTCCTACTATTTGTTCCTTTTTATAACCCAGTATTTCGCAGCCTTTTTTGTTTATCAACTGTACATTTTGTTTATTGTCAATAACAACTATAATTACAGCTGCAATATCAAGATAGCTTTGACCTTTATCCCTCTCCTGCAAAATACGTTCTTCCGCCTTTTTACTTTCGGAGATATCGCGGCTAATGTTGATGAAAAAACCGGCCTTTCCCTTACTGCTCCTGGCACTGGATTTGGAGATAAAAACCGGGAATACGGTACCATCTTTCTTTTTGTGATAGAATTCCCCTGTACCATTCTGAAAGAGAATTCGGGCAGCTTCATCGTAGGAAGCCTTATCCTGCCAGAGTATTGTATCGGCAGCTCCTATAATATCAGCTTCCGAATATCCGTAAGTTTTATAAAAGGCATGGTTTGCAAAATGGATATTGCCATGGATATCCGTCATAAGAACACTATCGTTTATTGCCCTCATCGCCTGGGAAAGCATGTTTAACTGTTCTTTAGAACGCTTATTCTCAATGGCATTCTCCATAATGGACGGAAGCAGCTTAATATAGTTCCGATCCACATCCTTGATGAGGTAATCATATACGCCTGCTCTCATAGCCTTTACAGCAGTTTCCTCATCACCAACTCCAGTAGTAAAAATCAACGGAGTATCCTCGATAAATTCAATGAGCTCAAATGCTGTGCCATCTCCTAAGGAATAGTCCAGGATAACAACATCAAACTTTTTCTCTGACAAAATCCATTTTGCTTTCCTCACGGAATCCGCAATTTCATACTCACACTGGAGTTTCTCGTCGGAAACCAGACGTTCGAAGGCCATTTGATCAATAATATCATCTTCTATTAATAAAACCTTCTTGCTTTCTTGCGCCATCTTGTCCCCCTTAAATATTATCCTCTCGGTAAAGTAAAGAAAAATGTGGTGCCGGAACCAACCTTTGATTCCAACCAGACTCTCCCGCCATACAACTCAACAATTTTTTTTACGATTGTCAGCCCCACTCCTGTACTTTCTACTTTATCTCTCGGATGCAGTGTTTGAAATATTTTAAATATTTTCTCAAAATATTTTTCATTGATCCCCGGTCCATTGTCCGCTACATAAATTACCCAGAACTCTCCTTCCACCCTGCTGCCTACCCTGACCATTCCCTGCGGTTTATCCATGTACTTCACTGCATTGCCTATGAGGTTCTGAAAAACTTGAATGATCCGAGTTTCTTCCGTCCTCACAACAGGCAGGCTATTTTCAATCCTTATTTCGATATTTGACTGGGAGTCAAGCATACTGATAACATCAATAACGACTTTATTCAAATCGGCTTCCACTCGCTCCTCTGTTACACGTCCTATCCTGGAGTACTGCAGAATACCGTCAATCAAGTTATTCATACGCTGGATTCTTCCAGCTAACAGATTCAGCATTTTTTTGCCTTCGTCATCAATTTTATCCTGGTAATCATTGGAGATCCATTCGGCTAGAGAACTAATCCCGCGCAGTGGAGCTTTCAGATCATGAGAAACGATATAGGCAAAGTCTTTTAATTCCTGATTTGCATTTTCCAACTGGCTATTCAAGCGGTTTGATTCATCCAGTTGTTTCTTCAATTCCTTTTCCTGTTCTTCCAGCTTTTCCAATGCTTGCATCAATATCTGGTTCTGCTGTTGAATCTCTTCAACAAAGCCCCCTGTGGTCTCCTGAGCCATCAACGTGACCCATTCCTCAATTACACGGGGTGTAACGATCCCATTGGAAAAAGGTATCTTTTTTGCCAAGGTAATAATGTTTCCTGCTCCTGGCTTTGGCTGAATTGTAAAAAAATCTACAAGATTTCTCGTTCCGGCGATTCCGATTCCCATGCCTGTTTTAGATTTAAATGAGGGTTCGGTAAACTGATCCAGATCAATAGCTTCGGTTCCATTATCCGTAATGATTACCTGAAGAAACTGATTACCGTTTTTTTGAATAACGAAAAACTCTGCCTTCCCTCCCTCTGCATACATTAAAGCATTCCGTGCTATCTCAGAAACCCCCGTAACAAAGCGAGTTTGATCTGTAAGTGTTAGTCCCGCCAGCGCCGCGATACGTTTGGCACGCTGCCTGACAAGAATAATATCATATTCTTGTGCTATAATAACCGTTATAATCTTCATTCGAGCCCCCACTTGCTGCTAAACTTTTTATAGCGATCATGCTGGTGTCGTCACTACCACATGCAAAATCGCGGAATAACACTGCAGCCAAAGCTGACATACTATGGTTTAGTAACCCATTGTAGCTATTCAGGCTAATATTTGCGGCAAAACCGTCGGAATTAATAATAAATATGGCATCCTTGGGCCACTCGTAAGTAAACCGCTGTACTTTGCCCAACTGTACACCCACGGTTCCATTAAAGGAAATACAGCCTTGCGACTTATTACTCGCAACGATACGTGCAGCAATATTTCCTATACCTGCATATTCCATTAAAGCCTTTTCCGCATGGATGGAAGCCACTCCGACAACAGCTCCGCGGGTGGACCGCAAACCACTATGAATCCTATGTAATATATCTTCTATGGGGAGATGAAGGTGGCTTTTAAATATTTCAACCGCTTGCTGTGCCGCTTCCGATGCACCTTCTCCATGTCCGAGCCCATCTACCAGCAACACCATGATCCGCCCCTGAAAATACTCTACACACCAGTCATCACCACATACCTCCAGCCCTGGTTTGGCTGTAGACAGTACTCCATATTCCATTCTTTGTTTGCACACTTCCGGCTTTTTACCACCGACCCAAATTTTAGAAATTATAGCCGTTCCTTTTTCCTCCTGGGAGTAGATATCAAATTCATGGGACAGTCGTCGAATAGCTCCCAGCCCTGTACCCGAACTACCTGCAGTAGAGTAACCGTCGCGCAAGGCCAGCTGGGTATTTTTTATACCCGGACCTTTATCCAGCGAAATGATTTCAAAACCATTGCATCCATTCAGGCATAAGCTTCGGACCAATACCTGGCCCCCTCTCTCCGCATGCTTTAGAAGATTGGTAGCCATCTCATTGGCTATGATACCGATTTTGCCGATCTCTTCCTCGCTAAAACCGGAGTTCTTTGCTATTTTCACAACAGCTCTTCTCAGTTCACCCACATTGCTTGTTTCCGTTATACGAAAAATCTTGTGATGTCTCATCTGTTCCCTCCAATGCTACCTGATCCATTTGGCTATCACAATCTTCGTTCCTTTCCCCGGCTGCGAGCAAATCTGAAATTCATCAACCAGACGTTTGGCTCCCGGCAGGCCCAAACCCATTCCATTACTGGAAGAATACCCATCCTTCATCGCCAACTCAAGATCAGCTATTCCTGGGCCATTGTCTTCAAAGGAAAGTCGAACTCCTTTCCTTTTCCCATCGCTAATATTCTCAATAAGAACAAAACCTCTTCCCGCATAACGGATAATATTGCGGGTTAGCTCACTGGTCGCTGTAATAATCTTAGTCTGATCCACAGTTCCAAACCCCAGGTTTTTAACGCGGTTTGTTACGGCATACCTTGCATTAACAATACTAAACTCATCTACAATAAAAACTTTTTCCTCATTCGATATCATGGTCATTGCACCCTGTATCCTCAGGTACCTTTAAACGATTACGCAAAAGTTCCATTCCCCGGTCAACGTTCAGGGCGGTCAGAACTCCCGGTAAGGACATCCCCAGTTCCACAAGAGTAATAGCAACTGCAGGCTGCATACCGACTACAACCGTCTCAACATCCATAATTCTAGCCATAGAGGCTATATTGGCTATCATTCTTCCTGTGAATGAATCCAGCATATCTACGGAGGATATATCAATAAGGACTCCTTGGGCCCCTTCTTTCTGTATCTTATTTGTAAGATCTTCCTGAAGTTTCATGACCAGTCTGTCATGCAAATCGATTTGTATGCTGACAAGTAAAAACTCGTTCAATTTAATGATAGGTATAACTTCCATCGGACATATCCTTTTCTTCTATAGATTCTCACTGTTTGGTAGTAAACTTCATTCCCAGCGTGTCAAAGGCTAGCCTCAGGGCGCCGGCAAAAGTTGCCTTGGTCTTTACATCCGACAGATCCACTCCCAAATATACAATTGTCTGCGCAATGCCTGGACGTATCCCGCTGATGATACACTCTGCCCCCATAAGCTTTGCAGCCTTTACCGTTTTCATCAGATGCTGGGCAACTAATGTATCCATGGCAGGAACTCCGGAGATGTCCAGAATCGTAATCTGTGCCCCTGTACTCGCAATTTCCTTTAAAAGATTTTCCATTATGATTTGTGTACGTCCACTGTCCAGAATACCAATGAGGGGTATGGCAAGAATTCGGTCCCATACCTGAATCACCGGAGTTGATAACTCCAGTATCTCCTGCTGCTGCCGTGTTATAATACCTTCACGCATTTTCGTAAAGCTCTCGAAAGTGAAAAGCCCCAGTTTGTCAAGTAGCTGGTTAAATTGAATAATCTGTGCCGCCAGCACTTCACTTTTTTGACTGAATTGTTTCTGCAAAAAAATTAGAAGTGTATCCTTGAGACTAAAAACATAGGTTGCTGTTTCAGAGGGTGAAAATCCCTGCTGTGCACGCGATTCCGATAGTTCCCTTAGTATTTCCTTAAGTCTTAGGTATTCAGATGTGTCAACGTTATTAACATTACCGGAGCGAATTGCTTTTATAAATTCATCCAAAAATTCAGCCGACTGTGCTCGTAATTCTCCCAGGCCGATAAGATCCTCCCGTAAGGTATCACTTTCCAACTGAGCTTTTATCCATTCATCTAATATTTCTTTCTTTTTGTTCAATAGTAGCTCAACGGTTTCCATGTTTTCCGTATTCAAAATTAGCCCCCCTAAATGCCTACATTTATATTACATATATCATGCATTAATGACATAGAATCAACAATTTATGTATATTTCAAGAGATATTTACATTTTTACCCTTGGTACTATATCATACTAAATTGATCATAACAGATTAAATAAACCTTTTCAATATAATGAAGAAAAGAATTAGGGGCTATTCGACTAAGATTTCCAAACTTCTAATAATTTCCCAAGTCTTTGCCTTTCCAAGTCCAACATTTCACTGCAGTAAGGTTTTGAGCTTTTTGCATTCCCTGGCCTTAAAATGAAAATTACTCTATCAAGGTCCTTGATAGAGTAATTTAATTCCGGATCATACTATATTTTATTATAAATTCTTGCTTATTTTCTGTATAACATCGTTTTTAAACCGCTCGATGTAGCCGCTGATATATTCCCCTATATCTGCATGAATGTCATGGATAAGAGGAGTCAAGTCCATGGCATAACTAAGAGCAGATGCCTGGTCTGTTCCATGTGAAGCGGCATAGGTAGCATTGGCCAGCCTTCTTCCCTCGGTTGCAAGATCATATCTTTTACCGCCGCAGATCTGTGAGTCAAATACGCCTACTAAGGCTGCAGAAATATTAGGGTGAGCCGATACATTAAACATGACCTTCTCATCATCCATTACCCAATCCAGGCCTCTCCAAACTTCACATCCATAAAGCTTTTTCGGTCTCCGTTCCTCTGGAAGTTCCCTTATGGCTTTAATCACCTTGGCGGCCACTCCCAGGTGAGTGTCGTGTTTATCTGCCAGGTTATGTGTATAAACTACTTCCGGTCCCGCTAAGGAAATAAGGCTTTTCAGTTCTTCAACCGTCTCCCTGTTATTCTTATCCTTCACTTCACTACTGGAGTAGTCCAAGAGCGCCATGGCTCCATACTCACCCACATAGGCTGCTTTTTTCTGCTCCAGTCTCCTTACCTTTTGCATTTCTTCGTCTGTATAATTTGCGTAGAGGTCATCTCTCGGACTTCCGGCACCATTGGTAACAACTACACCAAAATACCAGTGATCCTCTTGTCCGAAGCACTTTACGATTCCATCATAGGACATGATTTCCAAGTCATCCTGATGTGCTGCGATCCCCATATGTGTGGTTCTGGCTATAGCCTCTTCGGCAGGCTTGCCATCCGGTATGAATATCTCGGCACTTTGTTTGTTAAGCTTCATAAAACTCACTCCTTGATTTTTTGTCTATATTAAATATTTATTCACTGCCTAGTATCTATTGCAGCCTGGATTCTCACAGAGCCATTTCCTCTTTTTCCTGCGGCTAAATCTGACTGCACACTCTGCTTCCTCTTTATTGCCATAAGAGTATGAAAGCAATCCATTTTATTCGTACATGATGTATAGTTGTATATACCACATACACTATTAAAATACGACATGCATTGAACATGTCGCATATTTTCATATATTACATACAATTTAATGATATCAGTTTTACGTCTCAAAATCAATGTGCATCTCTGCCATTTATTTTAAAAAATATTGGCATATCTTTACAAAGGATCTATTGGACTACAAGCACAAAAACCCCGAAAGCTATCATAATTAGCGATAATTGCACATCTACGAGCCCAAGTTTCAATTGCTTCATTCGAGTTCTGCCTTCGCTTCCCCTGTAGCACCTGGCTTCCATGGCCAAGGCCAATTCATCCGCTCTTCGAAAGGCACTTACGAACAAAGGTACCAGGACAGGCACAAAACTCCTTGCTCTTTGGACTATGTTTCCCGTATCAAAATCCGCTCCCCTGGCCGACTGCGCTTTCATAATCTTATCGGTCTCATCCAATAGTGTGGGTATAAACCGCAAAGCAATTGTCATCATCATGGCAATCTCATGGGCAGGCACTCCGATCTTCTTTAGCGGAGCCATCAGTTTTTCAATGCCGTCTGTCAATAGTATGGGAGTTGTTGTCAGCGTTAAAAGAGAGGCTCCCATAATCAACAGCGACAGTCGCAAGGCCATCTTCCCTGCCAACAGCAAGCCTTCAATCGTTATCTTTAAAGCTCCAATGCCTACCAGTTTAGTTCCTGGTGTAGTAAATATATTAATAACAGCAGCAAAAATAACAATAAAAACTACGGGCTTTAACCCTTTCAGCGTAAATTTCAAAGGAATGCCGGAACCAACGATGGCTAAAAGAGTAAAAAGTGCAAACATCAAAAATCCCATGTAGGTGTTTATCAGGAACAGTATCGTCATATAGGCCAACGTCAGTATAATTTTGACCCTTGGGTCCGCTTTATGCAGCATGGATTCACCGGGATAATACTGTCCCAGGGTAATATCCTTTATCATTTTATTTACCCCCGAGATATTTCATTAATTCTATCTTCGCTTCTTTGATCGTAAATATGTTATCATTGATATCAGGTTTTATTTCCTTTAGCTTTTTCATCAGATAGGTAATCTGCGGTGCAGTTAAGCCTATATTCTCAATTCTTTGGGTATCTTTAAACACCTCGGAGGGCCTGCCATCCATTTCTATGATTCCATTATTCATAACAATAACCCTGTCAACCAGCCTCGCTATATCCTCCATGCTATGGGAAACCAAAATGACCGTGATTCCCATCCGCTGATGAAGACCTGAAATAAGTTCAAATATTTCATCTCTACCACGAGGGTCAAGCCCTGCTGTAGGCTCATCCAATACCAGAATCCTCGGCTCCATTACAATGACACCCGCTATGGCGACCCTGCGCTTTTGCCCCCCAGAAAGTTCAAAAGGCGATTTCTCCAGCACTTCCTCTGCAAGTCCTACCGCTTGAATTGCTTTTTTTATCCTTTGATCTATCTCTGTTGCAGTAAGGCCAAATTTTTGCAGTCCGAATGCAATGTCCTTATAGACAGTTTCTTCAAAGAGTTGATGCTCCGGATATTGGAACACTAAACCCACCTGTCGTCGAAGCGTGGACAGACTTTTCGATGAGGTGTCAATATCGTTGATTATTACACTCCCCTGAGAAGGCTTTAACAGACCGTTAAAATGTTGAATCAGTGTGGACTTTCCTGAACCGGTATGTCCTATAATCCCGACAAATTCCCCATCCATGATCTGCAGGTTAACGTCTTTTAACGCAGCTCTTTCATAGGGGCTGCCCTTTGAATAGATGTAAGACAGGTTTTTAATAACAATGGACATAGCTTCCTCCTGTATCTGTGGTGTAGCAAAAGAATTACTTCCACTTTTTGCGGGCGCTTTATGGCATCCATGCAGGGTATGAAACGATAGCGGCAGTTATTCCTTTACAAATCCTATAAGAACTCTCATGAGTTTAATTTCGCTTTTAATACTTCAACAGCAGTGTCAACCGATAAGACGTCCAATGGAAGGTTGAACCCTTCCTTGTTTAACTCATAAAACAACTCAGTAACTTGTGGCACATCCAAACCGATGGATTTCATCTTCTCAACCTGCGACAATACCTCTGACGGTTTTCCATCTGCCACTAACCGGCTTTTATCGATGACAATAACCCGATCGGCCTGGGCAGCTTCATCCATATGGTGCGTAATGTGCAATACGGTAATATTCTCTTCCCGGTTCAGTTTCTTCATTACATTCATGACTTCTTTTCTTCCAATAGGGTCCAGCATCGCTGTTGACTCATCTAAAATGATACATTCCGGCTTCATCGCCAGTATACCTGCAATGGCAACCCTTTGTTTCTGTCCGCCTGACAGTAAATGAGGCGCATGCTTCGCAAATTTGTTGATGCCCACGGATTGTAAGGATTCATCGACTCTTTTCCGTATTTCATCCGGGGGAACCCCCAGATTCTCCGGAGCAAAAGCTACATCCTCTTCTACCGTAGTCCCGACAATCTGATTATCGGGGTTTTGAAAAATCATACCCGCTGTGCGCCGGATGTCCCATAAAACCCTTTCATCCTTCGTATCCATTCCCTTGACGTACACTACACCTGTGTCAGGTAACAAAAGGGCATTGAGAAGACGGGCAAAGGTAGACTTCCCTGAGCCATTTCTCCCTATGATAACAACAAATTGCCCCTTTTCAATGGAAGCAGTGATTCCATCCAAGGCTTTGGTACCAGCCTCGTCATTATGGGGCTTATATGTAAAACTAATATTTTCAGTCTTTACAATGAAATCTTTCATATATCAGTTCCTTGCAAGTTATTTATTTGGCCTTTATACGCAGTTATAATTTAATTTGGCACTGGGTTCAGGTCCCAGGCACTTGTTTCGCACAATGCATGGCTGTAATACAAAAGTAGGGATAAGGCATGTATATGCCTAATCCCTCTTTTAAGCGCTTTTTTAATCAATGAATCAATTATTATATCAATTCAAGGATTACAACTTCAGCTGCGTCCCCTCTTCTAGGTCCGAGCTTGTAGATTCTGGTGTATCCACCATTCTTGCCCTTGTACTTTGGAGCTATTTCATCAAAAAGCTTGTCAGCAATATTCAGGTTCTTGCCGTTAGCATCCTTGAATCTGTAAAGCCAGCTCATTGCTTTCTTTCTGGCATGCAGTCTTGAAGGGCTATCAACAGTAACCATATCGGTCTTGATTTCTCTATCAACTACTTCATATTTTCTTCCGTTTTTAGAAGTAACAGTCTTCTTCAATTTCTTGCCTTCGCTGTCAAGTTTAGCAACGCTAATCTTAACTGGCTTGGAAGTAAAGTTATCTACTTCCTTGACTGCAATCGTGATAAGACTCTCTGCAATATTCTTAACTTCCTTGGCTCTAGCCTCGGTAGTTTCTATTCTGCCGTTCTCGAACAAGGACGTTACAAGACCTTTAAGCATGGCTTTTCTTTGGTCCGTAGCGCGTCCCAACTTCCTCTGTTCTGGCATCTTTATACCTCCCCGCTTATTTAACCGAGAATTGAGAATGGAGAATTGAAAATGTTCGTTCCTTCAATTTCCATTTCTAATTCTCAATCTTCAATTTTCAATTCTCAATTGGATTTTAGTCTTCGCTCGGAGCAAGTGACAAGCCAAGAGCTTGAAGCTTCTGAAGGACTTCTTCCAGAGACTTTCTTCCCAGGTTTCTTACCTTCATCATATCTTCTTCCGTTCTGTTTGTCAGATCTTCTACTGTATTGATTCCTGCTCTCTTCAAGCAGTTGTAAGATCTTACCGACAGATCCAGCTCTTCAATTGTCATTTCCAGAACCTTTTCCTTCTTGGTTTCTTCCTTTTCAACCATGATCTCCGTATGCTTTGCTTGGTCTGAAAGGTCGATGAAGAGATTCAAGTGCTCACTGAGTATTTTTGCACCCAGACTTATTGCTTCATCTGGCTTGATGCTACCGTTGGTCCAAACTTCCAGAGTCAGTTTGTCGTAATCGGTAACCTGCCCTACACGCGTATTTTCAACGGTGTAGTTCACCTTTGTAACAGGTGTATAAATGGAATCCACGGGAATAACTCCTATGGGCTGGCCAGCCTGCTTGTTCTTATCCGCAGAAATATAACCTCTGCCTTTACTGATTACCATTTCCATATACATCCTATGATCTCCATTTAATGTAGCAATATGAAGATCAGGATTCAATATCTCAACATCCGCATCCGCCTTTATATCTCCTGCTGTAACAGGACCCTCCCCGTCAGCATCGATATAAATTACCTTTGGTCCTTCGCTGTGAAGTTTCAAGGATAATCCTTTAATGTTGAGTATGATTTCGGTTACATCTTCCACCACACCCGGTATGGTTGAGAATTCATGAAGAACTCCATCAACTTTTATAGAGTTGACAGCCACACCTGGTAATGATGATAACAGTATACGTCTGAGCGAATTTCCCAGAGTAATACCATATCCTCTTTCAAGAGGCTCTACAACAAACTTACCATAGGTATTGTCTTCACTGGTAGCGACACATTCAATTTTAGGCTTTTCTATTTCAATCACCAAAAACCCTCCCTTAACAAGCTTTTTCTTTTATTCCTGAGGGCAACTGATTTATAATACTTTATCTCTCTATATCATGTCTGTTACGACATTTATCTCTTCCGCTCAATGTGCTTCCTCGTACTTCAGATATAAAAGCTAGTAAGCTATACTATTATTTGGAGTACAACTCAACAATCAAGTGTTCCTTCAGCGGCAGATCAATATCTTCTCTTGTAGGAAGAGCGATAACCTTACCTGTAAGTGTTTCTGCATTGAATTCGAGCCACTTTGGTACTAACCTGGTTGCGCCTTCAGCAACAGCTTTGAACTTCTCTACCTGCCTTGAAGTTTCCTTAACAGCAATCACATCGCCAACCTTTAACAAGTAGGAAGGAATGTTTACCTTTTTACCGTTAACTGTAAAGTGAGCGTGGATTACCAACTGTCTGGATTCAGGTCTTGAACCGCCTAAGCCGAGTCTGTATACTACATTATCCAGCCTGGTTTCAAGAATTTGTAACAGGTTTTCACCCGTAATACCCTTTTGCTTGGAAGCCATATCAAAATAAGTTCTGAACTGTCCTTCCAGTATTCCATAGTATCTTCTTGCCTTCTGTTTTTCACGGAGCTGAATACCGTATTCGGATAACTTCTTCTTCTGCTGTCCGTGTTGTCCTGGAGCATATGCTCTTCTTGCTACTGCACATTTATTTGTATAGCATCTTTCGCCTTTCAGAAAAAGCTTTTCACCTTCTCTACGGCAAAGCCTACAGGATGCATCAGTATATCTTGCCATTTATTTTTACACCTCCATTACACTCTTCTTCTCTTCGGTGGTCTACAGCCATTATGAGGAATTGGAGTTACATCTTTAATAAGGCTAACTTCAAGTCCTGCAGCTTGTAATGCCCTGATTGCTGCTTCTCTTCCAGCGCCGGGGCCTTTAACATATACTTCAACGGATTTCAAACCGTGTTCCATAGCAGCCTTTGCAGCAGTTTCTGCAGCCATCTGTGCTGCAAACGGAGTGCTCTTCTTGGATCCTCTGAAGCCCAATCCGCCCGCACTAGCCCAAGATAATGCATTTCCGGCTGTATCAGTCAGGGTCACGATTGTATTGTTAAAAGTTGAACGTATATGAGCTGCACCACGTTCAATGTTCTTACGTTCTCTTCTTTTTCTGGTAGCCCTTTTCGCACCAGCAGTCTTAGTTGCCATTTAAACGCCAACCTCCTTTAACTATTTCTTTCTTTGTACTCCTACAGTCTTCTTAGGACCTTTTCTTGTCCTTGCATTGGTCTTGGTCCTCTGTCCTCTTACGGGAAGGCCCATTCTATGCCTTCTGCCTCTGTAGCATCCGATTTCGATCAATCTTTTGATGTTAAGGGCAATTTCCCTTCTGAGATCACCTTCAACCTTATATTCTTTATCAATCATTTCTCTAAGTTTGCTTATTTCGTCATCAGTCAAATCTCTAACCCTTGTATCAGGATTAATTCCTGTAGTAGCAAGGATTTCGTTTGATTTAGCTCTTCCAATACCATAAATATAAGTCAAGCCGATTTCTACCCTTTTTTCTCTAGGTAAATCAACACCAGCTATACGAGCCATCTTCCTTTACACCTCCAATAAAAGTTCACTAGTTGACAGTTGACAACTGACAGTCTTTTTACACTGTCTAAAATAGGGAGTCACTGCCGTCAATAAATACTTTATATATTAAATTAACATCCATGGATATAGCACGAGAGGTCAATCGTATGCTATACAGCCGCCCACGATGGTAATAACAACATAATTGACAACTGAAGTTGTCAGTTTTCTCACAATTCATATATGAAAAACCATTGAATTATTATATACTGTCAACTGTCAACTGTCAACTAAAATTTAACCTTGTTTTTGTTTGTGCTTTGGATTTTCGCAGATAACCATTACTCTGCCTTTTCTTCTAATTATTTTGCACTTTTCGCAAATAACTTTAACAGATGGTTTAACTTTCATTGCTTACCCTCCTCCAATTACTTCGCTCTCCACGTAATTCTACCACGGGTTAGGTCATAAGGTGAGAGTTCGATTGTTACTTTATCCCCTGGCAAAATCCTAATAAAATTCATTCTGAGCTTGCCTGATATATGAGCCAGTACCTTATGCCCATTCTCAAGCTCAACCTGAAACATTGCATTGGGCAATGCTTCAATTACGGTACCCTCTACTTCAATAACGTCATCCTTAGACAAAATTAAAAACCTCCTTGTTTTAAACCTTCATTAGGCTCCAAATTAGTACTCTCCTGGCCATCATCCAAAGCCGCCAGAGCTTTTCGTATCTCAGAGTTGGTTACCTTGAGTTTGTTTGTAAGTTTTTCACTCAAGGCTGCAACTACGTTCTCCGTAAGCCCTAAATGCTTTGCCTTCTTTTTTTTAGGTTTCTCAATTCTTCTAAGGTCTCCATCTGAAATCAACACATGTGCTTCATCAATAACACCGATTACAATAAACCTTTTACCAGCATCTCTTCCAGCCTTAGAAAAAACAACTTGGCCTAAGGTAATATCCAAAAATCTCACCTCTGCTAACAGCCTGGCTTTAGCTAAGCTTTGTCAAAATCAAGGGCTCGCCCTCTGTGATGGCTATAGTGTTTTCATAGTGCGCCGACAGGCTTCCGTCCAGCGTCACAACCGTCCACTTGTTTGAAAGTATATTAACCTGCCAGTCTCCCGCATTCACCATAGGCTCTACTGCAAGGGTCATCCCTTTTTCAAGTCTTGGCCCTCTGTTCCTTGTCCGGTAATTGGGGACTTCTGGCGACTCATGGAGGTTTCGTCCGATACCATGCCCGATATAATCCCTTACGACGGTGAACCCATGTGCTTCCACATAGTCCTGAACCGCCGAAGCTATATCGAATATCCTGTTGCCGACAACCGCTCTTTGAATTCCTTCATAAAAGCTCTGCCGAGTTACTTCAATAAGCTTCCTGGCATTTTCCGATATGGTACCCACTGCAAAGGTCCTTGCTGCATCCCCATGGAATCCATCCAAGTAGGCCCCGACGTCAATACTAATAATATCGCCATCTTTTAACAAATTTAAACCAGGTATCCCGTGTACAACTTCATTATTTACTGATGCACAGATGCTTGCAGGATAATCAATCGCACCAGGAAGTCCCTTATAGCCTTTAAATGATGGCTTGGCTCCGTTCTTTGTGATGATCTCTTCGGCAATCCTGTCCAAATCCTGTGTTGTAACTCCAGGTTTTACAGCTTCACCGATCTTCTCAAGAACCAAAGCAACCAGCTCACCGGCCTTCTTCATTAATTCAATTTCATTTTTTGACTTTATCGATATCATCTACTTTACACCTAAAGCCCTTAAAACTTCCATTGATGTTTCCTCAAGTTTCTCCTGGCCAATCGCTGTTACGAGTTTACCCTTTTTGCTGTAGTATTCGATCAGTGGCTCTGTTTGCTGATGATAGGTCTTCAACCTCTCAATTACTGTTTCTTCCTTATCATCCGCTCTCTGAACCAGATTTGATTTACAATTGTCGCAAACATTCTCGATCTGGGGAGGATTAAATACCACATGGAAACTCTTGCCGCAGTTTGGGCAGGTTCTCCTTCCGGACATTCTTTGTATAATTTCCCCATCTTCCACATGAATATTTAAGACTGCATCAAGACTGACTCCCATTTCAATCAATGCCTTTTCAAGGAAATCAGCTTGTGGTATTGTCCTTGGAAATCCATCAAGTATAAATCCTTTATTGCAATCCGGCTGCTGGAGTCGATCTTTTACAATATCAACAGTAAGCTCATCTGGAACCAACAGCCCTTTATCGATGTACTCTTTAGCCTTTTTACCAAGTTCAGTGCCACTTTTGATATTATTTCTAAAAATATCACCTGTGGATATGTGAGGAATACCAAACCTCTCTGATAACAATACTGCCTGTGTACCTTTCCCAGCACCAGGTGCCCCTAATAAGATTAATCTCATATCGAAACCCTCCTTATAGTCAAGCCAGCTTTAGACTCTAATTTTCATCACAAGCCGTTTTGACCCATACTTTTCTCCCTTTTTCAAAACAATAGCACATATCAAAGAAAAGTACTTTTCATGCGTAAAGCTCTAAGCACTCAGCCATATAGCCTCGTGCCTCGAGCCCATCACATTATTCAAGGAAGCCTTTGTAGTGTCTCATTAACATTTGCGATTCTATCTGTTTAACAGTATCCAACGCAACACCAACAAGGATCAATACTGCCGTACCACCGAACCAAACACCCTTTACGCCTGTAAACTCCAGCAAGCTTGGAACGATTGTGATCAGTGCCAGGAACAAACCACCAAACCAGGTGATTCTGTTCAATACTTTAGCAATATAATCGGAAGTTGGTTTTCCTGGACGAATACCAGGGATAAAACCACCATTTTTCTTCATGTTGTTTGCAAGTTCTACAGGGTTAAATACAATAACGGTGTAAAAGAATGTAAAGAACATGATCAATAATGCATTAATAACTGCGTACCAAATGCTTCCCTGTGAATTAACAATCCATCTTACGAACCAGTTGTTGGAACCTGAGAAGAAAAGTTGTACGATAGTAGCTGGGAATGCCATGATGGACATTGCAAAAATGATCGGAATAACACCGGCAAGGTTAACCTTGATGGGTATATGCGTGCTTTGTCCTCCGTACATTTTTCTTCCAACTACTCTCTTCGCATACTGCACAGGAATTCTTCTTTCTGCCTGCTGTACCCAGATAACACCTGCTATAACAGCTACAAAAACAACAACTATAAGTAGTATTACCAGTATACCGACAATGCCAGGTCCGAGAGTTCCTGCCTGGTAATATTGAATCAAAGTTCTCAGACCCGCTGGTCCCCTTGACACGATACCTGCAAAGATGATAAGGGAAATACCGTTACCGATACCATATTCGGTGATTTGTTCACCCAACCACATCAGGAATGCTGTACCTGCTGTAAAGGATAAGGTAATGGTAATGAATGTTACAAAAGTTTTTCCTCCAACAATGGCACCACTTAACATGAAGTAGTAACCGATTGCCTGCAGGAAGCCCAGTACAACAGTTCCGTACCTAGTGTACTGAGCAATAATCTTTCTACCTTCTTCCCCTTCCTTGGCAAGAAGCTCGAGTCTGGGGATAGCTACTGTTAACAACTGCATTATAATAGAGGCGTTAATGTATGGTGTAATACTCATTGCGAAAATCGTTGCGTTTTTAAAAGCACCACCTGAGACTATATCCAGAAATCCTAAGAGATTTCCGCCCTGGCCCAATAAGTTTTCCAATTGAACAGGGTCAAGTCCTGGTACGGGGATAAATGAACCGAGTCTGTAAACTAATAACAGCATTACAGTAATCATTATCTTTCTACGCAAATCTGGGATTTTCCAGGCATTCCTCAATGTTTCGAGCATACCCCCCATACTATATCACCTCTACCTTTCCTCCTGCAGCCTCTATCTTTTGTGAAGCCGTCTTAGTAAATTTAGCAGCTTTAACTGTGAGTTTCTTTGTCAATTCACCGTTACCTAAGATCGCTACTCCATCATTTATTTTGCTGATAACTCCGTTTTCCTCAAGCAGCTCAGCGGTTACTACAGTACCATCTTCAAACTTGTTAAGCTGTGCAAGGTTAACTTCCGTATACAGGTTTGCAAATCTTTTGTTGTTGAAACCTCTCTTTGGCATTCTTCTGTAGAGAGGCATCTGTCCACCTTCAAACCCAGGTCTTACGCCACCGCCGGCACGGGCATTTTGTCCCTTGTGTCCCTTACCTGCCGTCTTACCGTTTCCTGAACCGGCACCTCTACCTTTCCTCATGGGAGCTTTTTTAGCGCCAGGTGCTGGCTGTAACTCGAACAGTTTCATAGGTCTACACCTCCCTCTTATATTTCCTCAACACTAATAAGGTGAGAAACTTTTTTAATCATACCTCTAATTTGAGGAGTGTCATTTTGCTCAACTGTACTCCTGATTTTTTTCAAACCGAGAGCTTTTACAGTAGCAACTTGATCTTCTTTTGCCTTGTTTATACTCTTTACCAGAGTTACTTTCAACTTTGCCACTTTAATGACCTCCTATCCTAATATTTCTTCGACAGTTTTACCACGAAGCTTAGCTACTTCTTCAGCAGTTCTCATCATAGCAAGACCTTCGATTGTTGCATGAACCATGTTGATAGGATTGTTGGATCCGAGTGACTTCGTTCTGATGTCACGAATTCCTGCCAGTTCAAGAACCGCTCTAACAGGTCCACCTGCAATAACTCCAGTACCGGCTCCGGCTGGTTTCAACAATACCTTACCTGCACCGTATTCCCCTATAGCCTCATGAGGAACTGTAGTATCAACCAGAGGTACTTTTATAAGGTTTTTCTTTGCATCTTCTATACCTTTTCTGATTGCATCAGGAATTTCGGCAGCTTTACCCATACCGGTACCTACGTGGCCATTCTCGTCGCCAACTACAACGAGGGCGCTGAAACGGAAGTTTCTACCACCTTTAACAACCTTGGTTACACGGCCTATATTAACTACCTTTTCTTTAAGATCTAATGTGCTAGCATCTATACGTTGCAATTCTTTTCCCTCCTTCTACTAAAATTCCAATCCGGCTTCTCTTGCAGCATCTGCAAGCTCTTTTACTCTACCGTGGTAGATGTATCCGCCTCTGTCAAATACAACAGTTTTGATACCTTTGTCAAGAGCTTTCTGAGCTATAAGCTTGCCAACTTCTTTTGCCGCTTCCTTGTTTCCACCGAAAGCAACTTTGCCCTTAAGCGCTTCATCAATCGTAGAAGCAGCTACAAGAGTGTTCCCATGCATATCGTCAATAATTTGTGCATATATGTGGTTCAAGCTTCTGAAAACACACAATCTTGGACGTTCTGTAGTGCCCTCGATCTTTTTACGAACCCTGCTGTGTTTTCTAAGCCTTATTGTATTACTGTTGGGCTTATTTATCATTTCTTCTCACTCCTTCCTACTTCTTACCTTTACCACCTGTTTTACCTTCTTTACGTCTGATTACCTCAGTTTCGTACTTAATACCTTTACCCTTGTAAGGTTCAGGCTCTCTCTTACTGCGGATCTTCGCAGCGAATTCACCTACTGCCTGTTTGTCCATTCCCTTAACAATAATTCTGTTTTGAGCTGGAACTTCAACAGTAATACCTGCAGGCTCTTCCATTTCAACAGGATGTGAGTATCCTAAAGTAAGAACAAGCTTCTTGCCCTGTTTTTGTGCTCTGTAACCAACACCGTTGATATCGAGAGCTTTTTCAAAGCCCTTAGTAACTCCCTCAACCATATTGTTGAGAAGAGTCCTTGTCAGGCCGTGGAGTGATTTATGAATCTTTTCATCGGATGGTCTCTGTACAGTTGCAGATCCATTCTCCACTGTTATAACCATATCCTTATGCAACTCTTTTGTCAGAGTTCCCTTTTGTCCCTTAACGGTAACTACGTTGTCCGCGTCTACCTTTACTTCTACACCCTTCGGTATAGCGATAGGCAGCTTACCAATTCTAGACATTGAATGCACCTCCGGTTCTTAAAATTATGAGCTTTCGCCCTTTTCAGAAACTTTCAAATTACCATACAAAAGCGAGAACTTCTCCGCCTACGCCTTCTGTTCTTGCCTTTTTATCTGTCATGATACCCTTTGATGTAGAAAGGATTGCTATACCCAGTCCACCAAGAACCTTAGGTATTTCATCCTTGCCGGCATAAACTCTCAAACCAGGTTTGCTGATTCTCTTTATGCCAGTGATGACGTTCTTCTTGCCAACAGCATACTTCAGGTTAATTCTGATTATGCCCTGCTTTCCGTCATCGATTTCTTCTATATTCTTTATATAACCTTCTTCCAACAAAATCTTAGCGATAGCTTTCTTTATATTGGAAGCTGGAACGTCAACGGATTCGTGCTTTGCTGAACTAGCATTCCTTATCCTTGTCAACATATCAGCGATAGCGTCTGTTATCTGCATAGGTGTAACCTCCTTCCAAGATCATATTACCAACTAGCTTTTCTAACCCCTGGTATCTGGCCTTTGTAAGCCAGATCCCTGAAGCAAAGACGGCATATTCCGAACTTTCTCATGTAAGAGTGCGGTCTTCCACATAGCTTGCATCTGTTGTAGGACCTAGTCTTAAATTTCTGGGGTCTTTGCTGCTTGATTATCATTGATTTTTTGGCCACGCGTTATTCCCTCCTTTAACCCTGGCTAAATGGCATTCCGAGTTGTTTCAAAAGTTCCTTTGCCTCTTCATCAGTAGTAGCCGTAGTAACGAATATGATATCCATACCTCTTACTCTATCTACCTTATCATAATCAATTTCAGGGAATATGCCCTGTTCCTTAAGACCCATTGCGTAGTTTCCTCTACCGTCAAATGAGTTGTTCGAAACGCCTCTAAAGTCTCTTACTCTAGGGAGAACTACGTTGAAGAGTTTGTCAACAAACTCGTACATTCTATCACCACGGAGAGTAACCTTACATCCAATATTCATTCCCTGTCTAAGCTTAAATGCAGCAACTGACTTTTTAGCCTTTGTGATAACAGGCTTTTGTCCTGTGATCAAAGCCATATCGCCAACAGCCGATTCAATTGCCTTAGGATTTTCTTTTACTTCGCCAACCCCCATGTTCAAAACTACCTTTTCCAACTTGGGAATCTGCATTGCACTTTTATATTTAAACTTTTCCTGCATTGCAGGTATAACTTCAGCTTTGTATTTTTCCTTAAGTCTTGCCATTAAAAATTAACCTCCTTTCGAAAAGAGTATTACTTTTCAGCTTTCGCTTCCTTCAAAATTTCGATTTCAACACCACAGTGCTTGCAAACTCTTGCCTTTTGGCCATTTGCAAGAATCTTCTTTGCAATCTTGGCAGGCTTTCCGCACTTATCGCAGTGGTACATAACCTTTGAACTGCTGATCGGTGATTCCTGATGAACGATTCCACCCTGCTGGTATCTGCTCTTAGGTTTAACATGCTTGGTTGTCATGTTAACTCCTTCTACAAGCACCATCATGTCTTCAGGAATAACTTTTAACACCTTGCCTTTTTTGCCTCTGTCCTTGCCGGAGAGAACCAATACTGTATCTCCCTTTTTAACATGAACTTTGTTAGCCATTTTAAACTGCCTCCTCCCTTACAGAACTTCTGGTGCGAGGGACAATATTTTCATGAAATCCTTATCCCTTAATTCCCTTGCGACGGGTCCAAAGATACGAGTTCCTCTTGGATTCTTATCTTCTTTTATTATAACTGCCGCGTTATCATCAAACTTTATATATGAACCGTCCGGCCTTCTAACGCCTTTTTTTGAGCGAACTATTACGCACTTAACAACGTCACCTTTTTTAACAACACCGCCGGGTGTTGCATTTTTAACCGAAGCAACAATAACATCACCAATGCTCGCATACTTTCTCCAGGAACCACCCAGAACCTTTATGCACATTAATTCCTTTGCTCCAGAATTGTCAGCAACTTTCAGTCTTGACTGAACTTGAATCATGATTCAACCTCCTCCCTGCGACTCTTACTGAGCTTTTTCAACTATTTCAACGAGTCTCCATCTTTTTTCCTTGCTAAGAGGACGGGTTTCCATTACCTTAACCCTGTCGCCCACGTGGCACTCATTGTTTTCGTCATGAGCCTTGAGCTTGTATGTCCTCTTAACTATTTTCTTATACAAAGGGTGTTTAACACTTGTTTCAATGGCAACAACAATTGTTTTATCCATTTTATCACTAACAACTTTGCCAACTCTTGTTTTCCTTAAAGCTCTTTCAACCAATTCAGATACCTCCTTTCAAGGTTCCCTATTTGTCTATCCCCTTTAATTCCCTTTCCCGAATGATTGTTTTCACTTGGGCAATGCTCTTTTTAACATCTCTCAACTTCATGGGGTTTTCAAGCTGGTTAGTAGCAAGCTGAAATCTTAATTTAAACAACTCTGATTTTAATTCACTTAATTCCTTTTGCAGTTCCAACTGAGACTTTTCTCTGATTTCACTGGCTTTCATTTGCTTCACCACCCATTTCCTCTTCGCGGGTTACAAATTTGCATTTTACAGGAAGTTTGTGCATAGCAAGCCTTAAAGCCTCCCTTGCAGTTTCTTCCGGTACCCCTGCGATTTCAAATAATACTCTTCCTGGTTTCACTACAGCAACCCAGTACTCAGGTGAACCCTTACCGCTACCCATACGAGTTTCAGCGGGTTTCTGAGTTACAGGCTTGTCTGGGAATATTTTTATCCAAACTTTTCCGCCTCTCTTGATGAAACGTGTCATCGCGATACGGGCAGCTTCGATTTGATTGCTGGTTATCCAAGCGGGCTCAAGAGCCTGAAGACCGAAATCTCCATTGGATACAACGTTGCCTCTAGTTGCAACGCCTCTCATCCTGCCTCTTTGAACCTTTCTATGTTTAACTCTCTTAGGCAGTAACATTATCTTTCTCCTCCTTCCGTTTTTCTCTCCTTCTTAACAGCAGGAAGAACTTCACCTTTATATATCCAAACCTTAACACCTATTTTACCATAGGTTGTATCAGCTTCAGCAAAACCGTAGTTAATGTCGGCTCTGAGAGTCTGAAGAGGTATAGTTCCTTCATGATAGTGTTCAGTTCTTGCTATTTCAGCTCCACCAAGCCTACCAGCAACAGCTGTCTTTATACCCTTTGCTCCAAGCTTCATCGTTCTTGACATCGCCTGTTTCATAGCTCTTCTGAAAGATATTCTCTTTTCCAGCTGTGAAGCAATGTTTTCAGCAACGAGCTGCGCATCCATTTCAGGATTTTTAATCTCAGTAATGTTGATGAGTACATTTTTCTGAGTCATCTTTTCGAGTTCTCTTCTTAACTCTTCGATTCCTGCACCGCCCTTACCTATAACCAAGCCAGGCTTAGCAGTGTTTATATTTACTTTAATCTTGTTTGCAGCTCTTTCAATTTCAATTCTTGATACACCTGAAATATAGAGCTTCCTTTTAATGTGCTTTCTTAACTTAACGTCTTCAACCAAAAGGTCACCGTACGCTTTATCATTGGCATACCATTTGGTATCCCAATCCTTTATAATACCGATTCTTAATCCGTGTGGATTTACTTTCTGGCCCATTCTCCAACCTCCTTTGCTATTATTTTCTTTCCTTCAATACTACAGTTATATGACTTGTTCTCTTGTGTATCCTAGCTGCCCTACCCTGAGCTCTTGGCATAATTCTCTTTAAAGTAGGTCCTTGGTCTGCGAACGCCTCAGCTACAAAGAGAGATTCTCTGTCTAAACCGTTGTTATTGGAAGCATTTGCTTCTGCAGATTTGATCAGCTTCAGCAATATTTCAGAGGCTGCCTTTGGTGTATGCTTAAGAATACCATAAGCCTCATCAATGCCCTTATTTTTAATAAGGTCAAGTACGATCTTAACCTTTCTTGATGAAATACGAGCATATTTCAAAACAGCTCTTCCTTCATCCTTTCCGATTCCAATAACCTTCTTCTCCTTCTTAGTAAGAAGAGCAGGCTTATTGCTCTTTCTGTGTTCGGATCTATATATTTCTAATAACTGGTCCTTTTGACTCAGAAGTTCTTCTTTTGATAAAACCTTCTTTTCCAACCTGGATTCCTCCTTTCAGCTAAAAATCATTTACTTCAATGAAGTTGACCTTTCAGTATGTCCACCATGACCTTTGTAAGCCCTGGTTGGAGCAAATTCTCCAAGCTTATGGCCAACCATGTCCTCACTTATATATACAGGTACATGTTTCTTGCCATCATGCACAGCAATCGTATGTCCTACCATCTGTGGGAATATTGTCGATGCTCTTGACCAGGTCTTCACAACCTTTTTGTCGTTCGTCTGGTTCATAACTTCTATTTTCTTCAGAAGTCCTTCATCAACGTAGGGTCCTTTTTTAACTGATCTGCTCATTAACTAAATCCTCCTTTCAAGCCCGAAATTCATCCTATGACTACTTTTGATTCCTTCTCTTAACTATGAACTTGTCAGACTTTTTGTTCTTCTTCCTTGTCTTCAAGCCAAGAGTTGGTTTACCCCAAGGAGTAACTGGGCTTGGTCTACCTATCGGTGACTTACCTTCACCACCACCATGAGGATGGTCTACAGGGTTCATAACAACACCACGAACGGTAGGTCTTATGCCCATCCATCTTTTTCTTCCGGCTTTACCGATAGAAACGTTTTCGTGTTCGTGATTTCCAACCTGTCCAATAGTAGCTTTGCAATTGATTCTGAACATTCTAACTTCGCCGGATGGAAGTCTTACCTGAGCATAATCGCCTTCTTTAGCCATAAGCTGTGCAGAATTTCCTGCAGATCTGACGATTTGTCCACCCTTGCCTGGCTTCAATTCGATGTTGTGTATCAATGAACCTACTGGAATGTTTATCAGGGGAAGTGCATTTCCTGGTCTGATATCTGCATTTTCGCCAGATTCAATGATGTCTCCTGTTTTTAAGCCTTCCGGTGCGATAATATATCTTTTTTCACCATCAGCATAAGTAAGAAGGGCTATATTTGCAGTCCTGTTTGGATCGTACTCAATTGCTGCTACTTTGGCTTTAATACCATCTTTGTCTCTCTTAAAGTCAATTACTCTGTATTTCTGTTTGGCTCCGCCACCTTGGTGACGAACAGTGATCCTACCGTATGAGTTTCTTCCGCCTTGCTTCTTTAAAGGTTCTAACAGAGATTTCTCAGGTTCCTTCTTTGTGATTTCTTCAAAAGTCGAAACTGTCATGAACCTTCTAGCAGGAGAAGTAGGACTATACTTCTTTATACCCATTTCTACTCACTCCTCTTCAATATTATAGTTACTGTGCTACGCCAAATTCTTCAATGCTGGTTTTGTACTTCTTGTTTGCTGAAACTTCCTTACCGCCTTTTGCGAGGTATGTTTCAGGCTTTGGATCAAGGTCGATTGTAACAATCGCTTTTTTCCAGTCAGGTCTTGGTCCAACGTGAACGCCCATTCTTTTAACTTTTCCTGGGTAGTTAATTGTATTAACCTGAACTACCTTGACTTGGAACAATTTTTCTACAGCCATTTTTACTTCCGTTTTTGTTGCCTTTGGATTAACGATAAAGGTGTACTTTCCTTCAGCAATTGCAGCATTGCTCTTTTCAGTAATAAATGGCCTGATGATAATATCTTCCGGGCTTCTCATTATGCGTACACCTCCTCAACTTTTTCTACCGCTTCCTTGGTTATAATAAACTTGTTGTACTTCAGTATATCGAAGACGTTTATTGTATTTACAAGTGCAGTTTTTACTCCTGGAATGTTTCTCGCTGATTTTTCAACGTTTTCATTCTTTTCTGAAAGAACGATCAATGCGCTGGAATCTACTTTAAGATTATTTAACACATTAACCATCTGCTTTGTTTTGATATTTTCAAAAGCCAGCGTATCCAGTACAAGGATTTCACTACCGCTTACCTTTGATGTAAGAGCAGATTTCAGAGCCACTCTCTTCACTTTCTTTGGCAAAGTGAATCTGTAACTTCTAGGCTTAGGTCCTAGAACGATACCACCTTTAATCCACTGTGCTGAACGGATACTACCCTGTCTAGCTCTACCTGTACCTTTTTGTCTCCATGGCTTTCTACCGCCACCACGAACTTCGCTCTTGGTTTTAGTAGACTGAGTACCCTGTCTTTTGTTAGCCAACTGGTTAACAACTGCCAGGTGCATAACTTCCTTATTTACTTCTGCTCCGAAAACATTTTCGCTTAACTCAATGTTTCCTACCACTTGACCGCTTACATTATATAAATCAACTTTTGGCATCATCTTTCCTCCCTTCGTGCTTTTTATTTACCGGTCTTAACGGTGTCCTTTACGATTACAAGACCGCCTTTAGGACCAGGAACTGCGCCCTTAACCAGTAACAGATTTCTTTCAGCATCCACACGTACTACATCAAGATTCTGAACAGTGATGTTTTCTGCACCCATATGTCCAGGCAACTTTTTGCCTTTAAATACTCTTGCAGGGTTTGTGTTGGCACCCATGGAACCAACTCTTCTGTGGTACATGGAACCGTGTGTTTCCTTACCACCCTTTTGTCCATATCTTTTAATAGTACCCTGGAATCCTTTACCTTTGGAAATACCGCTAACATCGATTCTGTCTCCAGCCTGGAACATGTCAGTAACCTTAATTTCCTGGCCAACTTCATACTTGTCAGCATCTTCCGGTCTGAATTCCTTGATGTGCTTTTTAGCGGAAAGCTTCAACTTTGAAAAGAGGCCTCTTTCCGGTTTGTTTAATGACTTTTCTTCTACGTTGCCGTATCCTACTTTAACAGCTGCGTAGCCATCGTTTTCAACGGTTTTCTTCTGAAGTACAGTCAACGGACCTGCTTCTATAACAGTTACAGGCAGAGAAAGACCTTCTTCACTGAAGATTTGAGTCATTCCTATTTTCTTACCTACTATAAATTTCTTCATCTTTTTTCCCTCCTATGGTTATTGGTTCATAGTTTCTATGAACTTGACCTAGACCTTTACACCTAACCTGAAATCTATCGGCTAATTACAGCTTGATTTCAATATCAACACCAGCTGGCAAATCCAACCGCATGAGAGCATCAACAGTTTTCGGTGTAGGAAGCAGTATATCGATAAGTCTCTTATGAGTTCTCATTTCGAACTGCTCACGTGAATCCTTGTACTTGTGTGGAGCTCTCAGGATTGTTATAACTTCCTTTTCAGTTGGAAGTGGCACGGGTCCTGACACCTTTGCTCCAGTTCTCTTTGCAGTTTCAACAATTTTGTCAGCTGACTGATCGAGAACCTGGTGGTCAAATGCTTTTAACCTGATTCTGATTTTCTGTTTGTTTGCCATACATAAACCTCCTTCTAATCGTACGTTTGTAGACTTTACGTACAACAAGCAGTACTCTGTACACTATGCCGGGTGTTTCACGAGGTGTTATATAAAAACCCAGGTCGGTTGTTTATATTTAAACAATCATTACCTGGGCTGTATCATTTCAATCCATCACCAATCAGTGTGAATGTAACGCAATTCAACACTCGTTGTAATATGCAAAATGTACAGTGACTTGTCGCCCGGTTTCTTGAATCGGACATTCTCCACGAAAGTTCCCTACTTCATAGAGTAGCAATCTTTCGCTTCATCGTATGTCATGTCACAACATACAGTATTCTAATACAAACTGAGAAAAAAAGCAATAGTTTTTTAATAAATTTTTTAAAAACAAGCAAAGCCTTATGCTATTCGCATAAGGCTTTGATATAAATCTGGCAGCGACCTACT
>ENA-OFCE01000395-OFCE01000395.1-metagenomes-genome-assembly--contig:-NODE-395-length-29609-cov-26.001793_pt1 | contig 29609 bp, 16 predicted proteins | sample MGYA00153388_OFCE01 | MGnify analysis MGYA00153388 | reverse complement strand
ACATAGTTCTTGTAGGGACACGGCACTGCCGTGTCCCTACGGGATATTGAATGTAATTCATAAACCTGGAATCTGCTGTAAGTCAACCGTCAACCGTCAACTGTCAAGAGGAGTGCATCTACCTGCAAGAATAGCGAGTCGAGGGTTGACGAGTTATCCAAAACAACATCAGCTTTTTGGCACTTTTGAGCGATCGGCATTTGGGCGTTAATGCGGGCCGAAGCTCGATCGCAACTCAAGCCATCTCGCTGCATCAGCCGTTCTAACTGCACTTCGGGCGAACAGTACACGACCCAAATTTCGGTACACAAGTCAGTCATCTGAGCTTCAAACAGCAGCGGCACTACCAAAACAAAAGTCAATGTGTTTTGGGATACTTGACTTAATGCAGCAATGCAGATTTGAGTTGCCTCAACAAATCTGCGGCGCACATAGGGGTGAATTTGTTGTTCCAACCACTGCCGTTCGGATGCGTTACAAAAAATAATATTTCCCAACTCTGACCGATTTAAATTCCCGTCGGGAAGCAAAATATCGGCGCCGTATCGTTCTATAATAGAATTCAGTATTGGCGAACCTGGGTGCACAGCTTCGCGGGCGTAAATATCGGCATCTAAAATCGGAAATTTATAGGTATCGGCCAGATAATTAGATATAGCGGTTTTACCGGTGGCGATGCCCCCAGTTAAACCGATCGCGCGGACAATTCGATCGCTCATAATTTTCTCTGTTTAAACTGCTTGTGTTTCGACACTGACTATCGGTCTTTGCTATGTTGGTGACACAATCAAAGTCGGACTTAAAATTTGAAATTTGCGATCGAGGGCTAGCGTTAGGAATTGTCAGCATTGGGTGCGATCGACTCTTTTTTACCTAAAATCTCCATTTTAAACTCCAATTAAGGTCTAGATCGAGGCAAACTTATGAATGCTCAACGTGCTGTGCGATCGATTCTGGCAGCAATTCCCATAGCCGGATTTTGGATATTAGATTTTTCCCCCAACCTGGTTTTCCTCAAAGAAAACAGCACCGGATGGGTGATATTGGCAATTTATCCCCAATCTCAAATTGCTGCGGCGCAATCTATTATTCCAGCATCAGACGGCACCGGAACCACCGTCACCGCCCCCGGTACAGGGTCGCCCCCTCGCTACGACATTCAAGGCGGCACTCCCTCCCGAGACGGAGCAAATCTGTTCCACAGTTTTACTCGGTTTGGGCTCAATTCTGGCGAAACTGCCAATTTCATCTCGAACCCAAGCATTAAAAATATCCTCGGCCGCGTTGTCGGCGGCGACGCTTCCTTAATTAACGGTCTAATTCAAGTTAGTGGTGGCAATTCTAACTTGTTCCTAATGAACCCCGCAGGGATTATTTTCGGGACAAATGCTCGACTCGACGTGTCCGGGTCTTTTTTTGCTACCACCGCTAGCGGTATCGGTTTTGACAGCGGCTGGTTCAACGGTACTGGGGCGAACGACTACGCGGCCCTAGTCGGAACACCGAATGCTTTTGTTTTTGGCACACAGTCCGGGAGTATTGTCAATGCCGGTAAGTTGGCTGTTGGAAATGGACAAAATTTGACTTTGTTAGGCGGCACTGCGATCAGTACGGGTCAACTTTCAGCCCCGGGCGGTCAAATTACTGTGGCGGCTGTCCCGGGCGAAAATCTGGTGCGGTTGAGTCAGAATGGACTGTTGCTGAGTTTAGAAGTGGCTCCGGCTAGGGGAGTTTCTGGTTCGCCTGCTGTTCCGTTTTCTCCCCTGAGTTTGCCTCGGCTACTCTCGGGCGCGGGCGTTGCTGAGGCTACTGGTATAACTGCGAACGATCGCGGTGAAGTTGTGCTCACGGGCGGGCAAATCGTGTCCGCAGGTACTGGAACTGCGCTGGTATCAGGGCAAGCGGACGTGTCTGACCGGGGGGGTGTGGGCGGAAGTGTGAACGTCTTGGGCGACAAGGTAGGGCTGTTTGGAGCGAAGATTGAGGCGAACGGGCCTCTGGGTGGCGGAACGGTACGGATCGGGGGAGATTACCGAGGCGAGGGAACGGTGCCGAATGCGAGGATGACTTACGCAGATGGCAAAAGTTCGATCGACGCCAACGCAACTGTCGCAGGTAACGGCGGCAGAGTTTTTGTCTGGGCTGATAACACAACAGCATTTTTGGGAAGCATCAGCGCGAGGGGCGTTTCTGCAACTCCCAGCGGGGGTGTGGGCGGATTTGTGGAAGTTTCGGGGAAGCAAAGATTGATTTTTAACGGTACTGTTGATACCTCCGGGACAAACGGTTTGGGGACTTTGCTACTAGATCCAGAAAATATTTTAATTACAGATGCAGCAGAAGGTGTCGGCGATGCGCAAATTATTGCTAACAATAATATCTTGGCAACAGGAACTCAGACGGCACAGCCAAACAATTCTGAACCTTCGCTGACAATTTCAGCTAGAGCTTTGGAAAGTTTGTCGGCTAGGTCAAATGTGGTTCTGGAAGCGCTCAACGATATTACAATTGCTGATTTGGCGGACAATCAGTTGAGCTTTCGAGCAACTACTGGTTCGGTAACATTGAGAGCAGATGCCGATCGCAGCGGTGCGGGGGTTTTTTCGATGAATCCTCGATATACAATTAGCACGGCTGGTGGCTCGATCGCCCTGGAGGGCAGTCAAATCACGGCAGGAAATCTGTCGAGTAACGGCGGAAGTATTAGTTTAATTAGTCCGGGAACAACTGTTGCTGGCAATGTTTCTGCATCGAATCGTAACACTGGCAGCAGCGGAAATATTTTGCTGGAAGGGCTGAACGTAACGGCCCAAAAAGTTGATGCTAGTGGCTCTAAATCGGCTGCAAATGTAACTTTGACGGCTCGAAGCGTTCTGGGAGTTGGCTCGATCGCCGGGGGTTCGGGAAACATTACTTTGACTGGTAATGAAATTAATTTGACTGGTGACAAAAATTCAGTTAGCGGTACTGGCTTTTTGGTACTGCAACCTTGGAACCCTGCCCAAAATATTGCGATCGGCGGTTCTGGAGATGTTGGCACTAATATTTATTTGAATCTGACGGCAAAGGAACTCGGAAGTTTGCAAAATGGGTTTGCAGGAATTACGATCGGTCGCAGCAACGGTACTGGTTCGATTCTGATTGCTAACGATGTCACATTTTATGACCCGCTGATTATTCAATCGCCCGCGGGTTTGGGAACAATCACCAGCACAAGTTCCCTGACTCTTGCCGACAATGCCTCAATTACTCTCAAAGCTGACGGCAATATCCGCATCAGAAATATCACCACCAATGGTGAACAAATTCGCATCGCCAGCACAACGGGCAATGTCACAACTGGTGAGCTACGCACCGGAACTCCCCCCAGCATCAGCACGAATGTCAATTCTGCGGAAGTTCTGCGATCGAGGGCGGGAGATGTCAGCGTCACGGCAGAGGGGACGGTGACAGCAGGGCCGATCGACACCAGGGGCGATCGCGCGGGCAGCGTGACGCTGACTGGCCGTGCTGGGGTGACAGCCGACGCGATCCAAGCTGGCGGTTCAACAGGGGGAAATATTACTCTGACTGGTAACGAAATTGACTTGACTGGCGGTAATAATTCGATCGCCAGCAACGGCAATCTGGTGCTGCAACCAGTCGATCCGGCTCACAATATTACGATTGCGGGTGCTGCTGAAACTGAGGCTTTGGATTTGACGGCTGCGGAATTGAGCTCGCTGCGGAATGGGTTTGGTTCGATCGCGATCGGGCGTGCTGACGGCAGCGGCCTGATCGCGATTTCTCCGGCAACAAAAGCGCCCAATTCAACGCCAGTGGCGGTGACATTTCAAGATCCGACGACGATTCGATCGCCCTTTGGTAGAGGTGCGATCGTGGGAACAGGTGCGATCGTCGGCAGTGATAACGCCTCGATCGCTCTGATGGGCGGTACTGTAGCCGTCGGAGACGTTACCTCGAATGCGAGGATTGAGATCACTAGCAGTCAGGGTAACGTGACTACTGGTACGGTTTCATCTCGATCGGCGAACGGGGCGGCGGGCGATATCAGCATCCGCAGCGCCGGTTCGGTAGAATCGGGCAATGTCGATGCTTTCGGCTCTAAAACTGGCGGAGATATTTCGATTACAGCGCCGGGCCGAATCGCCACAGGGGTGATTAACTCTGGTTCTGAGTCGGGAAAAGCTGGTTCGAGCAGGATTACTGGGCAGAAAGATGTTGAAGTTGTTTCGATCAAAGCTCGCGGTAACACGGGCGGCGATGTGGCAATCGAGGCTGGGGGAGCGTTTCGGGCTGCGGGAACCGGAACGGCTGCCGATCGCCCATCGGTCAGCATTTCTACAGACGGGCAGGTGCGATCGGGAACGCTTTCGCTGCTGCAAAGCAATTGCCCGTCGGGCAACTGCACAACGACAACTGTTGGAGGGCAAAACACGAAGTCGAATGCCACCTCCTCAACTGCTAGCGGGCCACTGCTGAGTGTGCCGAATCCGGCACCAACTACTAGCAGCGTGGCACTGAAAACTACAGGCAATGCTCAAGAAATTGTGACTCAAGTCAGTCTCGCCCCCCCATCTGCGCCCAAGACCAGTACCGCAAATGTCTCGCCAGAACCTACTGCTGTGCCTCTTGAAGGGCGATCGACCGAGACTGCGGCCGTGTCGGTGCTGCTATCACCGTCGGTGTTAACAGACAATCAAGGCGCGCCTGGGACTGCACAGAAGCCTGGGAGTGTAGAAGGTATCGGGAAGGCCAGGGTTCCTGAGATTTCTCGATCGAGTTCGATCGGGCAACTAAGTCCGATCGACGCAGTGCAGCAAAGAGATAGAGCTCAGGGTAGGGAATTTGAACGTTACTTTGGCGGCAATCTCGATCAAAAGTCAGTCACGCAGCAAAGTATCCGAGATACTCTCAGCAGCGTCAATCGCTTAACTGGGGTTAAACCCGCCATCCTTTACGTGTGGGCAAAAGAGAAACATTTAGAACTTGTGTTGTTATTGCCAGACGGCAAAAGTGTTTTTAAAAGCGTACCTGCAAGCCGCGAGACAGTGCTGCAAGTTGCTAAAGAATTTACTAATGCTGTCAGAACTCCCAGAAGATTGAATGCTACTGATTATCAGGACTCCGCCCGGGAACTTTACCAGTGGTTAATTGCACCGCTGGAACCGGAATTGGATGCTAACAAGATTGACACCTTAGTGTTTTCGATGGATGCCGGTTTGAGAACTTTACCTTTGGCTGCTCTTTTTGACGGCAAAAAGTTCTTGGTAGAAAAGTATAGTTTGGGGCTGATTCCCAGTTTGAGTTTAACTGATACTCGCTATGCCGATGTTAAGGGTTCTGAAGTTTTGGCGATGGGTGCGTCGAATTTTCCTGCCAAATACGATCAAAATCCTTTGCCTGCGGTGCCGCTGGAAATATCAACAATTGTGGGCAAGATTTGGCCTGGTTCGTCTTTTCTTAACGAAGCTTTTACTTTGGCAAATTTGAAGGAAAAGCGCAATCAACCGCAATACAAAATTATTCATTTAGCTACTCACGGCGATTTTCAGCCTGGGGGGGCAGAAAATTCTTACATTCAGTTTTGGGATACTAAGTTGCGGTTGAATCAGTTGGATCAGTTGAAGTTGTCTAACCCGCAGGTGGAGTTGTTGGTTTTGAGTGCGTGCACTACGGCGGTGGGAGACGAACAAGCTGAGTTGGGGTTTGCGGGGTTGGCGGTGCACGCGGGGGTAAAATCGGCTTTGGCGAGTTTGTGGTATGTGTCAGATGCTGGTACTTTGGGGCTGATGACTGAGTTTTACCAGCAGTTGCGCACTGCACCGATTAAGGCTGAGGCTTTGCGGCAGGCGCAGTTGTCGATGTTGCGGGGGGAAGTGCGGTTGCAAGATGGTTATTTGGTACGATCGGGCAATAATCAAGCTCTGCCTTTGCCGTCGGAGTTGGCCGCCAGGGGCGATCGAAATTTGTCGCATCCTTATTATTGGGCCGCTTTTACCATGATCGGTTCGCCTTGGTAAGATAGTTTTGGTTAAATCTCTTTCCTGTTATGCCGAAATTTGAAGACCAACTCGATATAGTTTACGCTAGCGATCGCGCCTGCTGGCGGCAGTGGTTGCAGCAAAACTCTGGAAATGCGATCGGAGTTTGGCTGGTTTACTACAAAGTCAAAAGTGGCAAACCAAGCGTGCAATATAGCGAAGCAGTCAAAGAAGCACTTTGCTTTGGCTGGATTGACAGCAAAGTCAAATCATTGGATGCAGAAAGTTACCGACAAATCTTCACGCCTCGAAAACCAAAAAGTGTCTGGTCAAAATTGAACAAGCAATATATCGAAGAATTAATCGCTGAAGGGAAGATGACTGAAGCTGGGTTAGAAAAAATTACAGTAGCTAAACAAGATGGATCATGGACAAGTTTAGATTTGATAGAAGCATTAGTGATTCCAGCAGACTTAAAAGAAGCTTTAGAAACAGACGATACTGCAAACAGCAACTTTGAAGGATTCAACAAAACAACTAAAAAAAATATTCTATTTTGGATTCAAAGTGCTAAACGCCCAGAGACGAGATTGAGTAGAATCGAGAAAACGATATTTGCGATCGCACAAAACAAAAATCCCTTGATTCGCTGATTATGGCTGGCGTCGCGAGTCCGAACGATCGAACCAATCTGACTAATTGTTAGCTGCTATCTGACTCAAGCGTTTGAGGATGCGGAGTACATCGTGTAGATTATTGGTGCGGTTGCTAATTCCGAATAAATCAGATATGCCATATCGCGGTGATTCTCCATTCACTAATTTGACAAACATGAAACTGCCACCTGTAGCAATCATGCCGTAACTAGGTTTATCTGGATTCGGATTTGCTAGCATATAAGCTAAGATTTGTGCCAGTCCCGCTTCGATCGAAAACGAAACTCGTTTCGATTCTACTACCATCAGCCACAACTGCTCTTTTAAAACTAAAGTATCGAGGCTACCTTTGATAATAACGCCTTCATCTTCTTCAGAAATTTCAACAGATTTTTCTGGTTTAATATAAAATGGATGCAGGTAAAATTCTCCGGTGAACAGTAGCGGAGAGACGATCGACAAACTGATGATTTTGTCCAGTAGCGGCGAATGTTCTAGCAAATTGAAATAGCCCGCTTTTATCTGATCTAGCTGTCGTATTTGAAAGTCGGTGATTTCTGGCAACTCGTCTTGCCATTCCCTAAAAAAATCCTCATCTCGAACAAGTTGCAGACCAAAAAGTGTTTGTAATTCTTCTAATGTGACATTTTTAGCTTGAATTGTTTGAACCATAACTAAGTCCGGCTAATTTTATGTATAGTTACGATTATAGCAAATTCAGAAGTCGCTGTTATACGATGCAGAAATTGCCGTCAATAAAATGCCTAAAATTTTGGGGATATTCTGTAAGTAATATTCAATAAAATCGATGTGAAGAACTTGTTTTTCTAACTTCAGGAATTTCCAAATGTTGCCAGATGTCACAACCCCGTAAATCGTAGGAATATTATTTCCTTCTTGTTCGTTAAATAATTGGGCTGCTACCATTTCTGCGGCACACTGTCCCAAACCACTGTTAATATTTTCCTTCTTGGCTTCGACTAGCGTCACAACAGGCGATCGAATAAACAAGAGTTCAGAGTCTTGGCTGATTAAAAAATCACAAGTACCATTCAGTCCTAACTCAGGTGCAACATTAAAATCAGTTCCTGAAAATAAACTAATTCTATCTTGCAATTGCCTCCGCAGTTCTAGCAAAACAGGAGCAATAATTAGTTCCGATCGGGCTTTTTCTGTGTTGATGGCTAGGGCTAAAGGTACGTTGTATTCGAGGGTTTGTATCAAGATTTCGCTGCATTGAACTTCAGCAGAGTTGGCAAATAAGTTGATTTTTTCTGATGTCGTTAGGTTAAAGGTTTTCAACACTCGATCTAGGCTAAATTCGCTGTAGGACATGGTTTAATAATATATTTGGGCGTTGCTGAGAAAGGAGTATGAATTGCCCCTACTCTAAATTTCAGGGATTCACTCGGCGAGTGAATCATACCTGAATTCAGCAACGCCCATGATATTAGCTAGAATTAAGAATTAAAAATGGGATGATTCATTTTTAATTCTTAATGCTTAACTTCTAATTTTATTGCAATTGTTTGATTCTGTTGAGCGCGTCTTGATAGGCGCTGGTTCTGCCGCCTTGCTTATAAAGTTCTGCTGCTTTTTGAAAGTCGGCAATTGCTTTCGGTTGGTCTTTGTTGTCTAGATAAGCTAAAGCTCGGTTGTAGTAGGCGTCGGCAAAACCGGGATTGGCTGCGATCGCCCGCGTGTATGCTTGGATAGCCGTGGAACCGCGGGTGGGATCGGGAATCATCGCGATCAAGGTGCGCGCATTGCCGATATTAAAATGCAATTCTGGAGTGTTATTAGGCTTGAAAGCGAGTGCTTTGTTGAAATCGGCGATCGCCTCCCAAGCATCCCCTCGATCTAAGCGCGAAAGTCCGCGAAAATAATAGGTTTTGGCATCTTGCGGATTATCGAGAGATACCGGGCCACTTGCTGCGGGAGTATTGTCTACTTTCAACTCGGATTTATTCATTCCCGCCGCCACCAATTTGGCGATAAAAGTATTGATTGGAACTGCTGCATTAAATCCAGTTTTAATCGGCGCGACTTCGCCGGAACTGGTTTGAGCAAAACCGAATTCGCCTTGTCCGTGCAACCCAATGACTCGGCCTTCGGAGTCAAAAACAGGCCCGCCACTCATGCCGCTCCAAGTTACGGCTTGATACCGCAATGTGTAGCCTTCCGGGCGATTGCGTGGGCGGCTGGTAACTAGCCCGGGAGACAGTTCTGGTTCTCGTTCTGCCCCAAAAAGCCCTCCAGTAGCCGGATAGCCGTAAACGAAGATTTGAGTGCCGATGACGGCTTGATCGGAATCGGCGATCGTCGCGACTGGATATTCTTCGGGACTTTCAAATTTGACTACTGCTAAATCGGCGTCTGTAGGTGCTGTTTGCAAGCGGGTGACTGCGGTTGCTTGATAGTTTTTGCCGATCGATGTGCGAACGTTGTATTTCACGTCTGCTTTTTCTACGACGTGGTTAACTGTTAAAACTGTGTAAGTTTTACCGTTTTTGGCAATAATTACGCCAGAACCATCTCCGAGTGAACTGTTAATTTGTACTGTCAGCGGCCCGGCAATGCTGGCGACTTCTTGGGGCGTTTTTGCCTGAGCAGGCTGGCTGATGACTATGGTTAAGGCAGCGGTACTTCCTACTAGCAAGGTGGTTAAGGTGTCGAAACGAGAAAAATTTATATTCATGGCTATTGCTAATTTGTATCTAGGTAGGGGGAGTTAGCGGAGAAAGGGCGATCGGTCGTTTGTGCTTTTTTTGTTTTGATTTTTATTAGTAGTTTGACGCAAACCAGTTCTACTCTTTTGTTTATGGATCATTTTACTCCCTATTTTGTTCCCCGGTTTCCTGCTCCCGGCATCGGACACGGCAATGTCGTATCCCTACAGATATTACTAATCTAAACCTAGGATGTCCAGCTTATTAAAACTCAACAATATATAACTCGAACTCAGTGCTTAATTCTTCCTTAGTCATCGTTCCCTGTGCGACTCCCATCACCAAATCATAGGCTCGATCGTCCGTCAAATTCAAATAGAAGCCATTCAAACGCAAAAAGGTATCTGTCACCGCAAATGCCGATCGCTTGTTACCATCAATAAACGGATGATTCATCGCTATATGGTACAGATAAGCAGCAGCTTGTGCGGTAATTGTCGGATGCAACAATTCACCGCCAAAAGTTGCTTGCGGTTGAGCTAAAGCAGACTCTAACAAACCTTCGTCTCTGACACCAGGAGTGCCATCAAAGCTAGAAATTTGGTCATCATGAAGTTCTAGCACTTCCTCTAAAGATATAAATTTAGGAGTTTGCAAGGCGACGGTAAACCTCCTCTCGTTCTTTTTTAGATGCTAAATAGGCTTTCCAAACATCGCTTTTTTGAGTTTTGGCGTTGTGCTTTGCCTGTAAAGCGAGGACAAACTCAAGCACTTCTGCCATTGCAGATTCTGGTACTCGATCGAGTTCTTGGAGAATCTGTTCTTTTGTCGTCATGTTTCCTCCTAATTATCTTACAACCAGTTTACAACTTATTTCCCATTCTTAGTCCGCGAAGGCGGACTTTGTGTGTGTAGCCGCGGTTTCAACCGCCGGGTGATATCAAATCCGTTTGCATCGGAATGATATAAACGGAGGAGACGGAGGACACGGCAGTGCCGTGTCCCTACCGCTATCAATTGTAGGGAAACGGCACGTGCAGTCTCCTCTGTATCATTCCGGCGCAGCCGGAATTGATATGATTTCTTTTTGTCTGTAGCCACGGTTTCAACCGCCGAGTTATCTTTGATTTTTTGCAACCCATTGGACGATCGCCTCATTCAGCCCATCCAACGTATATTCCTGAGCTTCCACATCTAACTTACCCAATAAATCATAGCAACTTTTGGAAGTTTCCGGCCCGATGGAAGCGATGCAAACATTTTCTAACCAATCCTGAGAACCAGATAATTCCGGGCTTTGTGCGATTAGCTTGCAAAAATTTTGTACAGTTTTGGAACTAGCAAATGTGATGATATTCACCGCCCGATTTTGGAGTGCAGCTAAGGCGATCGGATCGATAGTTTTGGGACAGCAAGATTGATAAGCTGGTACTTCGATTACTTGTGCTCCTTTGGCAGTAAATTCTTTGACTAAAACCTCTCTACCGCCGCTTTCTACTCTCGGAAATAGAATTTTACAGTTTGTAGGGGCGGTGCCCCCGTGCCCGCCCTCCCAGGGGAAGTTTTCGACAAGGGAATCGGCGACAAAGTTAGGCGGAATAAAGTCTGGTTGCAGAGAGTGCGATCGCAAACTCTCGGCAGTCTTTTTGCCAACAACTGCAATTTTAATTCCGAACAAGCTGCGAGCATCTTTCCCCTTTGCTTGCAATCGTTGAAAAAAGCAGTCTACAGCGTTGTGGGAAGTGAGAATTAACCAGTGAAAGGTTGACAGTTGGGCGATCGCACTATCCAACGCTTCCCAACAAGAAGGCGGGCCAATTACCAATGCTGGCATTTCGATCGCGCGAGCACCTTGTTCCTGGAGGCGATCGGCAAATTGACCCGATTGAGAAGCCGCACGGGTAACTAAAATGGTATTTCCGGCTAGTGGTAATTGGCTATTATTGCTGACAGGTACATCAATCTTACTTGTGATTTCTGGTTGCATGAGATATTCGCGCAATCTGACTACTTCCCCAATGATTATCACACACGGTGACAGAGATTCACAGCTTGTTTTTTGTACGATGTTGAAGAGAGTGCCGAGCCAAATTTGTTGTTCGGGGCGGCCGCAATCTCGGATAATAGCGATCGGAGTTTGGCTGGACAATCCATGCTTTTGTAATTGCCAAACTATCTCACCTAAATTTCGTCCTCCCATCAATATTACCAAAGTTTCTATCTTGACTAAAGCTTCCCATTCCAGAGCATCAGGTTCGTGGGCGCTCATCACTGCAAAACAGCGACTCATCACCGGATCTGTGATGGGAATTCCTGCTAGTAATGGTGCGGCGAATGCAGATGAAATTCCGGGTATTACTTCAAAATCGCAGTCGGCTGCTTTTAATGCTTGAATTTCGGAACTGGAACGTCCAAAAATAAATGGATCGCCGCTTTTGAGGCGGACTACTTGTTTGCCTCTGTGACAGTGTTCTACTAGCAAACGGTTGATTTCTTGTTGCTGAGTCGAAGGTTTGCCGCCGCGTTTACCGACTTCGATTTTGAGGCAACTTACGGGGATTAATTCGAGTTGTGGGATATCGACTAGGGCATCGTAGATTAAGACTTCGGCTTGCGATAGCAGTTTTTGCGATCGCACTGTCATCAAGTCACAATCTCCAGGCCCCGCACCAACTAGATAAACTTTCCCTTTTTGGTTTTTCACGATTCTTCCTCCGTGGTATACTTGATTTTAGAATAGTTAGTTATATTTCATATCTTGCACTATTGTCAGCAACAGGCTCTCCGGCCTGTTCCACAAAAGATAAATTTTCTTGTGGAACAGGCTCTCCGGCCTGTTCATAAAAGACTTGTTGATAATGATACAATATCTCAGTTATACTTCTTCTTATGCAGATTATCATCATCACGGCCGCCGATGCAAATTACTTTGAACTGGTGCGAGGCACTATTTTATCGGTGCGGCAAAAGCCAGAGGGCGCTAATGTGGCGATCGGCTTTTTCGATCTCGGCTGCACTCCCGAACAATTACAGTGGTTAGAAACACAAGTTAATATTATTCAGAAACCCGATTGGGACTTTGATTTTCCTAACCAAAATGAGGCTCCTCACTATCTCAAAGGACTTTTAGCACGTCCGTTTTTGCGCGAATACTTTCCCAATTTTGATATCTATTTGTGGATAGATGCCGATGCTTGGGTACAAAATTGGAAAGCAGTTAGCTTGTTAGTTCAAGGAGCAGCAAAACGAGGTTTAGCAGTTGTCCCAGAACTGGATCGTAATTACTATTTAGCCTATGGCAAACTGCCTTGGTACTCGGAATTTGTGTATCGCGATTATCAAGCAGCTTTTGGGGAAGAAGTCGCCCAGAAATTGCACAGCTATCCTACCATAAATGCTGGTGTTTTTGCACTGCACAAGGATGCTCCACACTGGGAAGTTTGGGAGGAATATTTGTCACAGGGATTGCAGCAGCACGTCTCTTTGATGACTGACCAAATTGCCTTAAATCGTTTGGTTTATGGCACAGAGTTATTTGACAAAACAGAGATGTTGCCGGCTTGGTGCAACTGGAGTTGCAACTTTGGTTTACCCGTGTGGGACAAGGAGCGAGGTTGTTTTGTGGAGCCGTATTTGCCGCAGGAGGCGATCGGCATTCTGCACATGACAGGCCACAAACACGACTCGGTAACATTAGCAACAACAGACGGCGATGCCATAGAAATCAGCCTCCGTTACCAACCCATACAAGATAAAAAAATGACATTACCAGCACACTCAGAAATCGCAAACAATATTTTATTGCCCGCAGGAGATTATATCTCGCCCGGATTTACAATCATCCTCCCAGATGCGTACTTTCCCAACATGATTGTCGGCGATACTCAGACTTGTCCGTGGCATTATCTACGCCGAGAAGTTCCTCACAATTGGTATGTCGATGGACGAGTGCCATCAGTCGGATTTCTCAGCCGTGACGAAGCACATATACTTTACAATACTGCTTTACAATTCACAGGTAAAAAAGCTTTAGAAATCGGTTGTTGGCTGGGTTGGTCAGCCTGTCATTTAGCACTCGCCGGAGTTCAGTTAGATGTCGTCGATCCACTGTTAGAAAGAGAGGACATCAGACAAAGCGTCATCGATTCAATTCAAGGCGCTCTCAATGCGTCGGGAGTGCAAACAACCGTAGAGCTAATCCCCGGTTACAGCCCCCAGAGAGTAGTAGAATATGCCGCTCTATTCAACCGCAAATGGTCTTTAATTTTTATTGATGGAGAACACGAAGGTGATGGGCCGTTAAATGATGCGATCGCCTGCGAAAAACTAGCAGAAAAAAATGCCATAATTTTGTTTCATGACTTAGCTGCTCCCGATGTTGCTAAAGGTTTAGATTACTTGAAAGCAAGGGGATGGCATACTGTAATTTATCAAACAATGCAAATTATGGGTGCTGCTTGGCGAGGCAATGTTGAACCTGTAAAACATCAACCAGATCCTAATATTTATTGGGAGTTGCCCGCACATTTGCAGGGTTATTCAGTCAGCGGTATTTCAGTTATGCCAAAACAGAACTTGCCACCGCTACAACAGGAAAATTTGCATACAATTATTGAAAGTAGCAAATCGTCAGTGCAAACTTCTCCTGCAAACTTTAAAAATATTTTGTCAATTGTGCGCCCCTACACACTGCTTAGCGAATCGAGACTGTTTTCTCTGTATTGTTTAGCAAAACAAATATGTGTGGAAGATGTGCCAGGAAATTTTGTAGAATGCGGAACTTGCAAAGGTGGTTCAGCAGCATTGCTAGCATTTGTAATCAAACATTACAGTCAGCGTCCGAGAGTGTTGTATGCTTTTGATACGTTTGAAGGAATGCCGGCACCTACCGAGATCGATCGACATCAGGGAATACCTGCAAATCTCACCGATTTTGGCGAAGGAACTCTCAAAGCTCCAATTAGTGAAAACTTGGACAAAATCTGTGAATTACTGCAAGTTAAGGATATTGTGGTGCCAGTTAAGGGATTATTTGCCCAGACTTTGCCGAAATACAAGTCAGCAATAGGAAATATTGCATTTCTGCACGCTGATGCAGATTGGTATGAGTCAACAATGGACATATTTAATACGCTTTACGATCGCGTTATTCCCAATGGTTTCATTCAAGTTGATGATTACGGTCATTGGGAGGGCTGTAAGCAAGCATTACATGATTTTGAGACGATGAAAGGCGAGTCATTTTTGCTGAATACCATTGACGAAACAGGAGTGTGGTTTCAAAAGTCACTCGGCGGTTGAAACCGCGTCTATACAAACGATGTCCCAGCAGATGGGGACTAAAGAGTAATGACATTAAGAAAGCGCTTAACTTGTTTTTCCCAAGTCCAATCGAGCATAAAATTTGCCGCAGCTAAACCGCGACTTTTCGCTTGTTCTCGATTAGTATAAACTTGTTCCAAAGCTTCGACAACTTCTGCAACATCCGACTCTCCCCAGCCTTCGACACCGGGAAAATGAGCTATCGGTTTAACTTGTCCCTGACTTGATAAAGGATAGCAAATGTTGCTGTAAATCAAGTCTAAATGACCAGTATTTGCGGATAAAATAGTCGGAATTCCGCAAGCCATACTTTCCATTGCGACTAAATTAGTGCCACCTTCGCAGCGGTTGGTGAAAACAGCGCAGTCGGCTTCTCGCAAAATTTGTCCAGCGAGATGATTCGGAATTAAGCCAATGTCGATAAAAGAATCAACGGGTAAACCGTTAGCAACTAACCATTGGGCAATTCCTAAACTCCCATCGCGGTTGACATTGGGAAGTCCGACGACGTTTCCGGTTTGTTCAATTCCGAGCATATATTGAGGCCAGAAGTTGTGCCATGTTGTTAGTAATAATGCTTCTGGATGTTTAGTGTGAAAACGTTTGAAAGCGGCGACGACAATATCTTGACCTTTGCGATATTCTAGTTTGCCGCCGGAGAAGATGACGAAGCGATCGCCAAATAGACTAGATTTAGGTGCAGGGTGGAAAATTGCGGGGTCAATTCCTTGATTTACCATCGCCACATTAGTTAAGCCAAAACCTCTCAAAACATCGGCATTCCAATTAGAACCGGCGACAATTGTGCTATATTTTTTGGCTTTTGCTAGTGCTTCTGCTGTGATTCGCGTGTCTTCAAAAAAGATGACTCCGACTTGACAAGCGCTGGTGATTTGATTCTCAACTCCCGACGATGCTAAATTATTTCCTAAAGCGTAAAGTACGGGAAAGTTGCAATTTATCTGTTTGTCTGCATTCGCGGTTACTAATTCCTGAAAATTTTTCTGCTTTTCTACTGCGGGTAATAACAGAGATTTGTGTAGTGGATTAATAATTTCCGAAATGGAAGGTGGCGCTAAAAGTGCAACTTCCCAGGCGGGATTTCGCAGCAGTTGTAGTGTTAAATTCATGCCGTAAATTCCCCAGCCGCTGGTGACGCTGACTGGCCAACTAATGCCTATTCCTGTTAGTTGTATCGGTGTTTGTGGGGGGTCAATACGAGGCGGAGCCTCTGGATATGCGTTACCAGGCTGAGCCTGAGAACGAGCAGCAAATGAATTGATTTGCTCTTGTAAGGCTGTTTTTAGCCGATCGCACACACCATCCCAATCACCCGCTTTTTGCTGCCTAAACAACCGCGCAGTGGGATACCAAGGGCTATCTTCACGTTCCAACATCCACCGCCAATCGGGAATAAATGACAACAAAATCCACACTGGTTTGCCTAAAGCACCGGCTAAATGGGCGACAGAAGTATCTACACAAATCACTAAATCCAGTTGCGAAATAATCGCTGCGGTATCGGCAAAATCTACGCAATGTTCGCTTAAATCTGGAATTTGCTGTTGATTTAATAAAGTTTGATCGCCAACTGACAAATCTTTTTGAAGGCTGTAAAAACTGGCTCCCGGAACATCTACAAATTTCACAAAGTCGCTCAATTTACACGATCGCTGATGATTCTTGCGATGCAGCGGGCCGCCCGCCCATACAATACCTACTTTTAGTCGATCGCACGGTTCTAGGACAAGTTTACAATCCTGTGGCGCAGCTAAATAAGGAATATTTGCTGGTATATTTTCGAGAGTTGTTCCCAGAATATGTGGTAAACTCATCAGCGGGGCTTGCACTTGAAACTCCACCAAATCCCTCGGCTGCACTACTACGCGATCGACTCCGGCAATTCCTTCAAATAAACGCTTCACCAACAGATTGCAAGCTACCATAACTTTGCCACCTTTTTGCTTGACTAAAGGCGCGTAGCGGATAAACTGTATCGTATCTCCTAAACCTTGTTCTGGGTGCAGCAAAATCGTTTTTCCGTGCAAATCTGAGCCGTCCCAAAGTGGTTGGGAGAAATATCTGGGTTCCAATTCTTTAGTTTGCCAGCGCGATTCGTACTCGGCAAAACCGCGCTGTAAATTACCAGTTAAAAGCAAAGCTAATGCTAATCTCAAGCGCGAATTGGGAGAATTGGGAGATAGTTGAATTGCTTTAGTATAGTAGTCGATCGCCTCCACAACTTTCCCTTGTTCTTCGAGGGCGCAACCTAAATGTAAGTTAGTTTCACTCAGGTTGGGATTAGTTTCTAGGGCTTGTTTGTAGTGCGATATTGCCTCGGCTATTTGCCCATTTTCCTGTTTGAAATAACCTAAATGACTGTGGGCTTCTGCGTTGCTGGGTGAGGCGGCGATTACTTGTTCGTATCGAGCGGTAGCTGCTGCTTTTTTGCCTTGTTTTTGTAAGGCATTTGCTATGTGAATTTCTATCTGTAGGGGTGATAAAGAGAATCGATGTAGGGGCGGTGTCTCCGTGCCCGCCCTCTCTTGTAAGGATGTTTTTACCCTCTCTTGCAAAGCGCTTTTTACCCGATCGCACACTCCCTCCCAATCACCCAGTGTTTGCTGGCGAAACAGGCGCGCTGTGGGATACCAAGGAGAATCTTCGCGCTCCAAAAGCCACCGCCAATCCGGCATAAAAGACAGCAAAATCCAGACTGGTTTGCCCAAAGCACCGGCTAAATGGGCGACAGCAGTATCTACAGAAATCACTAAATCCAGTTGCGATATCACCGCCGCAGTATCGGCAAAATCGTTCAAATTGTCGCTCAAATCTATGACTGGAATTTGAGTTAATAAAGTGTGCTCCGCCGCAGACAATTGTTTCTGAAGACTGTAAAAACTTACGCCCGGAATATCTAACAATTTTAGGAAATATCTCAAATCACTCGATCGCACAAAATCCTTCAAATGTTCCGAACTTCCCGCCCACACAATCCCAACTTTGAAATTTGCATCAGAATTTAGCGAAAACTGCCAATTCGGAGATGCAGCTAAATAAGGAACATTTGCAGCTATATTGTCTAAATTTGTTTCCAGAATATGCGGCAAACTCATCAACGGTGCTTGCACTTGGAAATCCGGTAATTCCTCCATCCGCACCACCACTTTTTCGATGCCAGCAATTTGCTTAAATAAGCGCTTTAGTTCTTGATAGCAAGAAATAACTACTTTGCCGCCCTTTTGCTGCACGATTTCCGCGTAACGCACAAATTGAATTGCATCGCCCAAACCTTGTTCGGATCGGAGCAAAATAGTTTGTCCGTTCAAATCTGAACCGTCCCAAATTGGCTTATCAAAATTCAACCGCTGCAATTGTTTTGCCTGATCTGTTAACCAGCGCCACTCGTACTCTGCTAAACCGCGCGGCAAGTCCCCAGTCAATAGCAAAACTAAGCCTAAATTGAAGTGAGCCTTAACACAGTTTTCATCAATTTCTAGGGCTTTCTCGTAATACCAAATAGCTCGACTTACGTCTCCCAACTGTTCAACAGCACTACCTAAATTATTGATAGCTTCTACATAATTTGGGTGCAAAAATATTGCTCGTTCCAAGCTAGAAATTGCCTGTTCTATTTTGTTGATTCCCAAACATAATGTTCCCAGGTGATAGTGTCCTGTGGGATTGTTCGGTTCTGCTTCAATTGATCGCTGGTAAAGCCGTTGGGCTTCTGATAGCTGAGATTTTGCTTGCATCGCCGCGCCTAAATTTATCAGGGCTGGCACATAATTAGAATTGACGGAAAGTGCTTGCTGAAAACAGGCGATCGCACTTGACAACTCGCCCTGCTGCTGGAGTGTCGCGCCGAGATTGTTGAGAGCTTTGGCATAAAGTGGATTCAGGGCGATCGCCTTTTGAAAACAAGATACAGCATCGGCAATACTGCCTCGATCTTGCAGCAAAATACCCAAGTTATTTTGCGCTTGAGCGCAGTTGGGGTCAATTTCGATCGCGCGCTGATAATACGTAGCAGCTTCGGCTAAATCGCCTGTTTGGTACAGCGTCACTGCCAAATTAGTGGCGGCCTCGATCAGATTTGGCTGCAAAACTAAGGCATTTTTAAAATAGGCGATCGCCTCAGCAAACCTTCCTTGAGATTTCAGCAGATTTCCGCGCTCGAACTGTTGTTGGGCCAATGGAATATTCGGCTGACTTTCTCTTGGATTTGGAGCTGCTTGATGTTCGCAAATTCTGTCTCGCAGCGCCAAAAATACCCGTTCCAAAACTCCTTCCCAATCCCCCGCTGCTGACTGACGAAACAGCCGCGCCGTCGGATACCAAGGACTATCTTCCCGTTGCAACATCCACCGCCAATCCGGCACAAAACACAGCAAAATCCACACTGGTTTGCCCATAGCACCGGCTAAGTGCGCTACAGAAGTATCTACAGAAATTACTAAATCCAGAGCCGATATTACAGCCGCAGTATCAGCCATATCGTGCAAATTAGGGCTTAAATCAATGACAGGCATTTGCTCTAACAAAGCGCGATCTTCTGCTGTCATTTCCTTTTGCAAACTGTAAAAATCTACTCCCGGAATATCTAACAGTTTTGTTAACAAATTCAGCGGGAACGATCGCACTTTATTTTGCGTATATTTAGAATTTCCAGACCAAACAAGCCCTACTTTGAGATTAGCACTTTGGCTGAGAGTAAATTCCAAACCGGGCGGTGGAGCTAAATAAGGAACATTCGCGGGTATACTTTCTAAAGTTGTTTTCAGCAGGTGCGGCAAACTCATTAGCTGCGCGCGAACTTGAAAATCCGGTGCATCCTCTGGATTAACTATCAACCGATCGATTCCCGCAACTTGTGCAAACAAACGCTGTAAGTGCGGCAAACACCAAACAATTACTCGACCGTTTTTTTGCTTGACCAAATCTGCATAGCGGATAAACTGAATCGCATCGCCTAAACCCTGTTCCGGGCAAAGCAAAATAGTTTTTCCTTGCAAATCTTTGCCGTCCCAAAGCGGCTGTTGAAAATTGTGATGCGGATACTGTTTTTGTTCAACTAGCAGTCGCCATTCGTACTCGGAAAAACCGCGTCCAAAATCTCCAGCTAGTAGCAAAGCTAAACCTAAATTTAGGTGAGATTCGGGATTAGCGACATTGAATTTAACAGCTTCACTGTAGCAGGTGACAGCATCCGCAAATTGTCCGCGATCGTGCAAAGCACTTCCCAAACCAGTGAGGGGATTGAGATAACCGGGTTTGAGTTCGATCGCCCGACGGTAACAATCGATCGCCTCTGCCATTTTTCCCGCTGCTTCAAAAGCTTTACCGAGATTGTTCAAAGCTTCTGGAAAGTCGGGTTTCAGGCTCAAAGCTTCCTGATAGCAGGCGATCGCATCGGCAATTTTACCTTGTTTGTGCAGGACAATTGCCAGATTGCAGCGAGCAGCAGCACTGGCTGGGAATTCCTGAACCGCTTGCTGGCAATAAGCTAAAGCCTCATCTGAGTGTTCTTGATTTGACAGCCAACTCCCGATCGCGAGCTCAGTTTGGGGCAAATCCGGTTGCAGCGCCAGAGCTCGATCGTAATAGGCGATCGCATCTGCAACTCGGCCCTGGCGGATCGACGCGTATGCTAAATTTTGCAAGGCGTCGAAACAATTAGGTTCGATCGCGATCGCCCGTTCATAACTCGCGATCGCGCGATCGTAATTCGCGCCCGCTTCCTCCCCTTGTTCCTCCAAAGCAATTCCCAAATTCACATAGGCCACAGCGCAATTGGGATTGACTTGAATCGCTTGCTCATAGCATCTTACAGCCTCCGCAACATCCCCTTGTTCTTCCCGCAATAAGCCCAAATTAATCAGCGCTTCCGCGCAATCCGGTTTCAAATTGAGCGCTCGCTCGTATTCTGCGATCGCCTCTGTTGTCTGCCCTGCATCCGCGAGCGCGCTCCCCAAATTGCTCGCAGTTTCCGCCAAATTCGGGTCAATTTCTAGGGCTTGTCGGTAGTGCGCGATCGCCTCTGCGAGCAAGCCTGTCTGCTGTTTGACAACACCTAAATTGCTGTGCGCAGCCGCGTAATTGGGTTCGATCCGTAGCGCCCGCTCATAACACTCGATCGCACCTACAAACTTGCTCTGCATCTGCAAATCTCGGCCCAACCGAAACTCAGCATCCGCCGAATCTGACGGCACAAATGCCACAGCCATCGCTCCCAGAGCTTGCGCCACCCGATCGAACACATCCTCCCAATCGCCCCGTTGATGCTGGCGGAACAGCCTTGCACTCGGATACCAAGGACTATCTTCGCGATCGAGTAGCCACCGCCAATCCGGGGAAAACGCCAGCAAAATCCAGACTGGTTTGCCCAAAGCGCCCGCCAAATGGGCGACAGCGGTATCGACGGTAATCACTAAATCCAGTTTGGCGATCGCAGCAGCAGTATCCGCCAAATCGGCAAAATGCGGACTCAAATCGACAATCGGCGTTACATTCAACAACGCGCGATCGGCATCGGACACCTCTTTCTGTAAGCTGTAAAAACTTACCCCCGAAACGTCCAAAAGTGGCAGAAACTGACTCAGATTGCAAGAACGCTGCATATTCTTACGATGTTTGGGATTCCCCGACCAGACAATCCCAACTTTCAAATTGCGATCGGGCAAAAGCGCAAATTTAGCATTCGCAGGCGCTGACAAATAAGCAGTATTTCCCGGTATTGTTTCCAGCTTTGTACCGAGAACATAGGGTAAACTCAACATCGGGACTTGCACATCAAATTCCGGTATTGGCTCACCTCTAACTATTAGCAAATCAATTCCCTCAACCGTCGCAAACAAACGGTGCAATTGCGGATAACAGCCAACAATTACCCTGCCGCCTTTATCCTTAACAATCGCAGCGTAGCGAATAAACTGAAGCGAATCGCCCAAACCTTGTTCAGCGTGCAGCAAAATCGTCTTTCCCTGCAAATCAGAACCATCCCACAGCGGCCGATATTCTCTTGCAGAAACCGCATTTTCCGGCCCAGTTAAAAAACAGGAATGACCAATTTTAAATTCTTGAATTTGCCAGCGCCACTCATAGGCGGCGAGACCATTTTCAAAATCTCCCACCAACAGCAAAGCCAAGGACAAATTCAGGTAAGCGCTAGCGTGTTCTGGATTTAAATGAATCGCCCGTCTATAGCAGGCGATCGCATCTTCCACCGCGCCTTTTTCCAGAAACGTTCTACCTAAATTGTTGATAGCTTCCACAAAATCCGGCAGCAATTCCAGAGCTTTGTGATAATATTCCAGCGCCTCTTCTAAATTGCCTTGATGTTGCAAGACTGTTCCCAAATTGTTATAAGCTTCCCAGCTATGCGGCTGAATTTCCAGCGCCCGCCGATACAGTTCGATCGCCCTTAAAAGTTCGTCCTTTTCTTGCATCGCCACCGCTAAATTAATCAGTGCGGGCACGAAATTAGGTGCAACGACAAGAGCTTTTTCGTAATAGGCGATCGCCTCTTCTACTTTACCTTGTTCCTCAAAAATCTTTGCCAAGTTGTAAGCTGTTTGGGGAACACTTGGATCGAGGGCTAAAGCTTGTTGGTAATGAGGGATTGCTGCATCTAACTCGCCATTTTCTTGCTTGAGAAAACCAAAATTAATCCGGGCTTGGACGCAATTTGGGTCAATAGATATGATTTGTTTGTAAAGGGCGATCGCATTTTCCCGATCGCCTGTTTCCATTAACTGCTCTGCTTGCCGCAACAAATCCTGTATATTGTCGCCAGTTACGATCGGCGATTGGTTGACTGCGAGTGGTTTTGCTAACGATTGGTTGGCGATCGCAACTATCGGTTTACTGTCCTCAATCATCCTGATATCCGTCATTTCGAGCGCCACTGCATTCACGAAAGCCGTAGAGTTAACAGTCATTGCGGCCGCAAAGTCAAGCGGATTCTTCGCGGAATCCTCAGAATAACTAGCAACATTGGCGATCGCAAATAAACTCAAAGCCGCCTGCACTTCCTCAAACAATTCTTGCCAACTTTCCGGCTGATTCTGGCGAAAAAGCCTTGCAGTTGGATACCAAGGATTGTCAGTGCGATCGAGCAACCAGCGCCAGTCAGGAGCAAAAGAAAGCAGCACCCAGACTGGTTTTCCCAATGCACCAGCCAAATGTGCCACAGAAGTATCGACACTAATCACCAAATCCAGTTGGGCGATCGCAGAAGCTGTATCAGCAAAGTCATTCAGATGCGGACTCAAATCCGGCACCAAGTGCTGATTGAGCAAAGTGCGATCGTTCTCTGACAAGTTTTTTTGTAAACTATAAAAAGCAATTTCTGGAACATCAAAAAAACGAATAAAATCAGTCAAATTGTAAGAGCGCTGATTATCTTTTCGGCGCTTCGGACTCCCCGCCCAAACAATCCCTACCTTCAATTTTGCATCAGAAGAAAGTGCAAACTTGCACTCAGCAGGCGGAGCTAAATAAGGAACATTTGCGGGTATAGTTTCCAGAGTTGTCCCCAAAATTCCTGGCAAACTCATCAGCGGCACATGAACGTCAAATTCTGGCAAACTCTCAAAAGTAACTGATAAATATTCAATCCCCAAAACTGTCGCAAACAACCGCATTAGTTCTGGATAGCAAGCCACCATAACTTTAGCACCTAGGCTGCGCAGAATCGGCGCGTAGCGAATAAACTGAATCGAATCGCCGAAGCCTTGCTCAACGTGCAGTAAAATACTTTTTCCATGCAAATCCGAACCATCCCAAACCGATTCTTTAAATTGCCTCGGCGATAGTTGCGTAGTGCGCCACCGCCACTCATACTCAGCAAAACCGCGCTTAAAGTCTCCGAACAATAGTAAAGTTAAGGCTAATTCTAGATGTGCTGTGGCGTTGTCAGGTTGCAATTCCAAGGCTCGACTGTGACAAGTAAATGCCTCTTGAAATTTTCCTAAATCGACCAAAGCGTGGGCGAGGTTGTTAATAGCATCCACAAAGTCTGGCTTTAAATTCAATGCTTGCCGATAGTGAGATATTGCTGCATTTGTATTGCCTTGTTCGTGGTAAAATGCTCCTACATTGTTTTGAGCTTCGGGATTATTTGGCTCTATTTCGATTGCTCGCTGGTAGCAGTTAAAAGCTTCGGCTAATTTACCTTGCTCCTGCAAAACAGTTCCCAGCCCGATGAGTGTATGTGTCAAGTTTGGATTTATTTGTAAAGCTTGGTGGTAACAGGCTACCGCCTCATCTAATTGATTTTTTTGTTTAAATAAATGTGCTAAATTGTGTGCAGTTTCGACCAGGTTGGGGTCAAGCCTAAACGCTGTTTGATAATATAAAATTGCCGAGTCTATTTCGCCGAGTTGCTGTTTGAGCCAGCCCAAATTATTGTATGCTAGTGAGGAATTTGGCTGTATTTTGATGACTTGTTCGTAACTGGCGATCGCCCTTTGATACTCGCCTACATCCAGCAAAACCTGAGCTTTATTTAAATGTGCTTCTACAAAATCGGGGTTTTGGACGATCGCCTGTTCATAAAAGTCGATCGCCTCCGCAACTTTTCCCTGCTGTCTAACCGCTATTCCCAACAAACACAGCACATTTGCAGATTCCGGCTGCGCTGCTAAAATCTGCCGATACAAATTCTCAGCTTCCAACAAACGTCCCGCTTGGTGATGTTCCCAAGCCATTTTCAAACAATCTTCTGCACTCAATTTTTCGGCATTTTTTCGAGATTTTTTTTGAGAAGCCATAGCTATCTTTGTTGCTTGTTATTTATTGCTTGTTATTTGTTGTTTGTTACTTATTATTTGTTACTATAACAATAACCGCCAACTGCCAACTGCCAACTGCCTTCATCCCAACAAACAAGCTGCTGGAAAAATCAGATATTCCAAGAAAAACAACTTCCAGATAAACTGATAAAACTCAGCAATTTCTTTTTGCTCATCCAAATTAACCTTAAAACTCCAAAACCACATCAAACCCAAAGCCACTAAATGAGTAACCGCCAGAAATACTAAATTAACATTAGACAAAATTAACACTCCCGCTAAAGTCGCACCCACATAACAAACCGTCAATACCCAACGAGATAAATTAAAGATCGCCGGCTTGCCCAGCTCGATCGTAAACGTAGTAATATTGTATTGCTTGTCGCCTTCCATGTCAGGGATATCTTTGAAAATGGCGATCGCAAACGTAAACACCACCACAAAAGCCGTCAACACCCAAACTTCTGGCGGAATCCCAAAAGACAGACTCTCCCAACTCCAGCCCGAAAAAACACTTTTCGCCCTTCCCAAACCCAACACCCAATTAAAGTGAAGAAACAGCCCTAAATTGACGATCGCGCCCCGCACCGTAAAAATGCACAGCGCCGCCCAAACCGGAAACCGCTTCAGCCGAATTGGCGGCAGAGAATAAGCAGTCCCAATTGCCAAACTAACGCCAACAGTAGCCAACAAAAACGGGCCTTGCAACACAGCAATCACAATTGCCAAAATTCCCGTTGCGGCAACAATTAACTGTCCAGTTTTTCGAGAAAACACTCCCGAGGCGATCGGCAAATAAGGCTTATTAATTTTATCAATTTCAACATCTTCTAACTGATTCAATCCCACAATATAAATATTGCCACAAATGCAAGCCAACCAGGCAAAAGCTAGGGGCAAAAATACAGGATTAGCAAACAACCGCGTACTTTGGGCGATCGCATACAAAGCCAGCACGCTCAACGTAGTCCCCACAATCGTGTGCGGCCTAGAAAACTCCCAAAAAGCGCTTACCCAGCTTTGCGGAGCCGAGCCATTTTTATCAACCCAAGACTTACCAATCGAATCGTTACCCATAAATCTCACACCCGCACAAAAAAAATGAATTAACAAATTGTCTCACAAATTATCTGCTCATTCTACTCATTACTTGTTCCCAGGCTCTGCCTGGTAACGCAGATCGGGAGGCTCTGCCTCCAATTTTGCTTTTTCCTACCAAAAGAGCGAGACAGAACCTCCTGACATCGGTTTCCAGAGCCTGGAAACCAGTTAATGGCGTTGCTGATTTGGAGTATGATTTGCCCCTACTCTAAATTTCAGGGATTGCTATAGCGAGTGAATCATACCTTAATTCAGCAACGCCCCAGTTAATCAACTCAAAACTCAAAAACCTTTTACTCTATTCATGTTATTTTACAGCACAAATTAGCCCGAAACGAATCAATCCGCTTTGATATCCACGGCTCATCAATCCAAGAGCAAGTGCAGCTTGAATCGTCGTCCAACCGCTCGTCAGCAAACCCCAAATGGCGCTCGGAGTAAGAGCAGAATCGATCACCACATCCCAAAAAGGAGCAACAGCTTTTGACCAATCAGCACTGCGAATACTTGTCAAAGGCAAACTGCGGACAATTTCCTCATATTCTGGCAAAGAAATCACGTAAGGCAAAGCATAAACTCGGTAAATTTCTGCCAATTCCCTTCTTTCTTCATCTGTCAATTCTCCCGCCGTTTCTCCCAGCGAGCGGTGACACCAAGTCGCCAAAATCAAAGTTCCTCCCGGCTTTAACACGCGGCAACATTCCTGCAAAAACTTAATTTTGTCGGGCATATGTTCGCCGCTTTCGAGGGACCAAACCAAGTCGAAGGACTCGTCAGGAAAAGGCATATTCAAAGCATCTGCTACCAAAAAGTTAACATTGCTTTCAAGCCCAGCAATTTTAGCGCGTTCGGTTGCTCTGTTGGCCTGTACCGGACTCAGAGTAATGCCGGTTGCTGTAACCCGATCGACCTCACCATCCGACTTTAAATTATTTTGTGCGATCGAACTAAATTTTTCCGTCAAATACAGCGTACTACCGCCGATCCCGCAACCTACGTCAAGAATGCCGTAAGATTTTGGGAGTTCTTTCTCTGACGTTACTCCAGCCCAGCCCAATAGTTCTTCGATCAAATCTATCTGAGCCTGTCGGCGCTCTTTTTTCAAATTGCCATCCGGGCCGTAGAACCCGTGGTGCATATGTTCGCCCCACACCTGCTCCCACAAACCGCTAGAAGCGTCGTAGAGTTCCTGAATTTGCTGGTAAAGTGTTGATGTCATCGCCGGATCGCAAGTTATTAAAGGAATTCTACCGTTATTTTCCCAATGTTGTCATCTTTTGCGATTTGAGTTCGATCGCCCGATCGATCGCAGCAGAGTTGAAGCCCAGAAAAAGTCCGATCGTGTTCAAATTTTACCTAAAAATGTCAGGAACTTAAAAGCCTCGTAACTTCAGTTTGGGGATTCCCAGCGACACGGGCGCTTAAAACCGCCGTCAAATTATTTTTGCACGATCGAGCAATCTAACCTAAAATAACTAGCATAAACAATATTATTAACCATGTTAGTCTCCGAATTCAAGCTCAACGGAAAACCCGATCGCTATCGCCTAATAGATGAGGCGATCGTAACAGCTCTGTTGATCCGCAATAGCTGTATTTTACTTTAAGAGTGCATAATTTCTTAATCCCGTCAATTTAACTTAAGAATTGGTTCTCCGATGTTGCTAGGATTTTTTCAAATAGCTCTGACATTACTACTTGTGGTAGGTATCACACCTATCCTAGGAACTTATTTGGCTCAAGTTTTTCTAGCAAAAAAAACGTTTCTCGATCCAATTGCGACACCAGTCGATCGGCTAATTTACCGAACAGGCGGCATTGACCCAGAAGAAAACATGACAGGTCAGCAGTATGCGATTGCCGTACTAATCAGTAATTCGGCGATCGCAGTATTCGTCTTTCTCCTGCTAATCCTGCAACAGTGGCTGCCCTTAAATCCCACCAAATTAGGAATGCCGACTTGGGATACAGCCCTACACACCAGCATTTCATTTTTAGTCAATGCCGACCTCCAACATTACACCCCAGAAATTACCCTTTCATACTTCAGCCAAATCGCAGCATTAGGCTTTTTAATGTTTATTGCTCCCGCAACTGGGTTAGCAGTAGGAATAGCCTTCATTAGAGGCGTGACTGGCCGAAAATTGGGTAACTTTTACGTTGATTTAACCCGATCGATCACCCGAATTTTACTACCGCTAGCCATTTTTGGCGCCCTACTGCTAATGGCAACAGGCGTCCCCGAAACCCTAGCAGGCACCGCAACAGCCACCACCTTAGAAGGCGCCACCCAAATCATCTCCCGCGGCCCAGTTGCCCATTTTGAAGCAATTAAAATGCTGGGAGAAAACGGCGGCGCTTTTTTTGGAGGCAACTCAGCTCACCCATTTGAAAATCCCAACGGCGCTTCCAATCTCTGGCAAATTGTATCAATGCTGATAATTCCAGCATCTGTGATTTATACCTACGGCTTGTTCCTCGGAAATAGGAAGCAAGCTTGGCTGCTATATGGCATGGTATTTGCCATTTTTGTAGCTCTAATTGTAGTGACTGCCGTGGGCGAATATCAAGGCAATCCTCTAGTCAATGCTGCCATCGGCCCGCAGCCGAATTTAGAAGGAAAAGAAGTCAGACTAGGCTGGGCCCAAACCGCTCTTTTTGCCATTACCACTACAGGAACTATGACAGGTTCCGCTAACGGAATGTTTGACTCCCTCATGCCTGCGGGGGGTTTTTGCGCTCTGCTCAATTTATTTATTCAAATCATCTGGGGTGCAATGGGAACAGGCACTGCTTTGTTATTTGTTTACTTGTTTTTAGCTGTATTTTTGAGCGGCTTGTTGGTAGGGCGAACCCCCGAATTTTTCGGGCGCAAAATAGAGCAGTGGGACATCACATTAGTCAGCTTAATTCTACTTATACACCCGGTTTTGATTTTAATTCCGGCGGCCATTACCCTTACCTTTCCCGATACTCTTTCAGGAATTAGCAACCCAGGCTTTCACGGGCTGACTCAAGTCGTTTACGAGTACGCCTCAGCAGCCGCTGGCAACGGTTCCGGCTTTGAAGGGCTAGCCGACAGTCAACCCGCAGCTACTGCTTTGTGGTGGAATTTGACCACCAGCTTTACACTCTGGGCGGGGAGGTTTATTCCCATCACCGCACTGCTATTACTAGCTGATAGTATGTCCCGCAAACAAACTGTACCCGAAACGGCTGCTACCTTGCGGACTGATACTCTTTTGTTTACGGGAGTAACGGCTGCCACCATTTTAATTTTGGGGGTACTAACGTTTCTTCCCGTTTTGGCTTTGGGGCCTGTAGCCGAAGCTTTTCAACTAGCAACTGGACGATAAATAATGAAATTCAGCGTCATCAAACAGCAGCGCTACTGGTGGACTATCTCTGCAACAATCATTCTGAGTGGCTTAATTGCTATGGCGATATCAGTCCAGCAGTTCGGCGCTATTATCCGCCCTGGACTTGATTTTATTGGCGGCACTCGGTTACAATTTGAATTAGACTGCACCCAACCCAATAACTGCACTAAACCCCTCAATCTTAGTAGCGTGCGCGACGTTCTAGCAGAGCAAGGTTTGGCAAACAGCAGCATTCAAATTCTCGGTACAGAGCAGCGTGCAGCCTCGATTCGCACAGTACCTTTAGATGTCGAGCAGCGTACTAAACTCCAAACAGCTTTAACTGAAAAAATTGGCGTTTTCGCTCCCCAAAAAACCAAAATTGATACCGTTGGGCCCACTATTGGGCGCCAGCTTTTGACATCGGGATTAGCCGCTCTGGCGGTTTCGTTTTTGGGAATTATCATCTACTTGACTTTTCGCTTTCAGTTCGACTATGCCTTTTTTGCCCTGGTTGCCCTCTTCCACGATATTTTGATGACTGTAGGCATTTTTTCGCTTTTGGGGCTAGTGTTAGGTCTGGAAGCTGACAGCTTATTCATCGTTGCGCTGCTGACGATCGCAGGTTTTTCCGTGCAAGATACTGTCGTTATTTACGATCGAGTTCGGGAAAATAAGTAGTCAAACAAAATTAATTACACAAAACAACTAATATGATATACTA
>ENA-OFCE01000394-OFCE01000394.1-metagenomes-genome-assembly--contig:-NODE-394-length-29625-cov-5.667298_pt1 | contig 29625 bp, 21 predicted proteins | sample MGYA00153388_OFCE01 | MGnify analysis MGYA00153388 | reverse complement strand
GAGGCGGCCACGGTGAAGCAGCCCAGGCCGTCGGAGACGACGGTCAGCGGCAAGCTCATGCTGGAGGCGATGAAATCCTTCATCGACTCCTTGGTGAACGGCCGTGCCGACAGGCAAGCCAGGTGCGCAAGGCCGTCCTCGGTGGTCTGCACCGCCACGACGAAGGGCACCTTGTTCTCCGAGCCGCGGCCGGCCTTGCCACCGCTGCGCTCCCCGCCGAGATAGGCGTCGTCGACCTCGACCCGGCCCGTGAGCTGCCGGTCGGACTCGGCCAGCACCATGGCCTGCAGCAGCTTGTGCTTGATGAGCCAGGCAGTCCGGTAGCTCACGCCGAGTTGGCGGGTCAGCTCCAGCGCCGAGACGTTGTTCTTGGCCTGGGTCAGCAACTGCATCGCCTGGAACCAGCGCGTCAGCGGCAGCTTGGTGGCTTCGAAGACGGTGCCGCTGGTCACGCTGCACTGGTACTGGCAGCCGGCGCACTGCCAGTACAGGCGGCCGTCGCGCCGAAACGAAGTGCGAGACTGCATCACGCCGCAGGCCGGACAGACGAAGCCGCCGGGCCAGCGCGCGGAAGCCACAGCCTGCTCGCACTGCTCCTCGGTTCCGTAGCGGTCCATAAACTCCGGCAACGACAGCCCCTTCTGGAACTGGACTCGGTTCATCGGCATGGCACATCTCCTGGTGGAATGCGCCCATCTTCGGCGCTCCATAGCTCACAGGATGAGCCTGCTGAACTTCATCGCTAATCAGGACTTGTTTTGATCGAATGTTGCTCAAGAAGCCTTACCCGGTCTATCTTCAATCGGGACTGTCAATCCGGCTGCGGCAAGCGTGCTTAAGACATGTTGAAAACATCCTGGGATTGCGCCCCGGTCAATGCGTTCTGGAGGCGGGCTGTGTTCGCGGTATTGACTTTGCCCAGTTTGCCTTCGACAACTACTCATTCATCAAAGTTGAGATTGCTGATGTACATCTTGTTTGTGATTTTAGGTTACAGCAACTTGATGCCAAGTCGTTGTCCAGAGCAGACAACTACTTCGAGGCGCTGGTGTCCATAGGTATTCTCAAACACATTCAGCCGATCGATGTTCTGTGCGAGGTTACGTCTGAGATCCGAAGGATAAGCAAGCGCTTCTGCGTCATTGTTCCGCCAGTTGGTACGTGGCTTGAGCCTCATACGTGGTCGCCGTTCTGGCAAGCAGGGGACCGGCTCAAGAAGATGCCTTATGACTTCGAACTCAACGACTTCAGTGACGAAGCTTGGTTGCAGTTTCCAGGCTTTGTGGATGCTCAGACCAAACGGTACTGGCATGCACCTGAGGTTCAGAACCTGATGATCCTCGCACCGGAATCCGAGTGAAGTTCAACGCTTTGCTTAGAGGCCAACACGGCCTTCGGCTTGTGAATAAACGCTTAAGGCGCTGCGTTGCCGCGACGAAAACGGTCTTGCAATGAATTCCACAGGACTGATGGCGCGAGGTCAAGATCTGCCCGCATCGGCGCTGACCTATGGATTGGTTGTCGCGCTGATCATCGCCTTGCAGTTTGGACCGGTCATCGGCCTCGCCGGCTTTCTCGCGAGCGGTGAAGCCGAATGGGCGCTAATTGGCGTCTCGCGAGACATCCTGGTTCTTGGGTTGCTCGTGCTACTCGGCATGCGGCAGTTGGGACAGCCGCGGTCGAACCGCCTGTTGCCGTCGTGCCGCTGGGCTTTGGTGATGATCATCACTTTTGCCATGCTCAGCCTGGCGTCGGCAAGTTCCCTCACCGTCATGGCCTTAAACCTTCGCCGACTGGTCCTGATTCCAGTTTTGTTTGTCGTGATCCTGATGACGCCATGGTCCAGAGCACAGGTGATGGGGCTGTTCAGCTTCGTCCTATCGACCAGCGTCCTTGTGGCGCTGTTGGGGTTCGCTGAACGGATCTCGCCCGACAGACTTTGGACCGAATTCCTGAGGGTTGAAGAATTCATGGCCGCCAACGTGTCAGACCGCTTCGGTCGGATCGGCTTCTACGAAAGCGGCCGCTTTTTTAGCTGGGACCTGGAGCGCTGGTTGGGCACTCCATTGCGGCGCATGGTGTCGACCTATATGGAACCGACGACGCTTGCAGCCGGATTGGCCGCTGCCCTCTGCGCGGCCCTGGCGAAGTTCGCACGAGGCGAGCGTGCCGGTTGGCTGGTACTGATGTTCATCGTCGCCTTGATACTCACCTTGTCGAAAGCGACGTTTATTTTCATCCTGGTACTGATCGCATGGCGAGCGATTGGCTGGCCCGGCCCTACGAGCATCGTCTCGCTGACACTGGTAGCGACCTGCATTGGATTTATCGCGGTGCAGCTGGGCTACAGCGAAGGTGCTTTCGAACACATAGATGGCTTGGTCGAGGCGCTGCAATCCTTGGCCGGAGGGCACTTACTGGGCTCGGGCATCGGTTCGGCAGGCAACTACAACGACCAGGGTAACGAACTTGGGGGCGAGAGCGGGCTCGGCAATGCCATTGCGCAGGCCGGTCTGCTGGGCGTGTTGCCGCTGCTTTGGATCAGGGCACTAAGCCACGACTTGGCCCATGCGGCTTACAGGCGCCGGGACGTGGGTGGTCCTTGGCTGGCCATGTGGCTCGTATTCTGGGTGATCTCATTCCTGTTCTCGGCTTCCAGCCTGGGGGTGGGGGGTAACGCTCTCGGCTTTGCGATGCTGGCGCTCTATCTGCATCCAATGTGGAACGGACGGGCTGGATGAAGATCGCTCTGCTCACGACCCGTCTGTTCGAAGCACCCCACAGCGGCGGCGAAATCTGCACCAGCCGACTGATGCAAACACTGCGGGACGCTGGGCACGAGGTTGTCTGCGTAGGGCGCGGAAGCAACGCCAACGACTTCAACAAGACACTCTCGCTGGACCCCGCCGCCGTGGTCTCTTTTGACGAACTGTCGGCAATACGCAAAGCGCTTGTCCTGGTTGGTGCGATCGCTCGCGGTCAAGCCAGCACGGTGCAGCGCTTGAATGCCGGTGGCGTGGCGCTGCGCGCAAGGCAGGCCCTCGCCGCGTTGTCAGCGGGTCCTGCTGACCCCCCGGACGTGCTTGTTGTCGACCACCTTCAGACCTACGCCTGGGTAGCCGATGCTGGTGCCGACATTCCGCCCGTCGTACTAGTGATGCACAACCTGGAGGCGCAAGGGTATGCGGAGCGGGCACGTCGCTTGCCCGAACGCGGCGTCGCTTCGAAGTTTCGACGTGGCATGCTGCAACGCGAAGCCACGCACCTGCTCGCCCTCGAGACGCTTGCCTTGCGCCGGGCCGCGGCAATTGCCTGTCTGAGCGAAGACGATGCCGAATACTTCCGACATCGTGTCGCGGCCTGTGGGTCTGATGCGCCGGTCGTGGTGTTGCCCGGCTACCCGCTTTGCCCGCCGCTGACCACAGTGCATGTCGGACCTACCGGCACCGGTCGGCGTGTCGGCATGATCGGAACCTGGACGTGGGGCCCAAATCGCGATGCACTTCGCTGGATGCTTGAGCGGGTGGTCCCGCTCTGGCATGACTGTACGTTGGTTCTCGCTGGTGGCGGGCTGGACGGGCTGCTTCTGCCGGAACGGGTCGTGTCGCTCGGACGAATCGATGAGGTTTCGAGCTTTTACGACGCCGTGGACGTCTTGGCCGTGCCTTCGCTGCACGGCTCTGGTGTTCAAGAGAAAGCCATTGAGGCCATCGGCAGCGGCCGCACCGTGGTCGCTACGCGGCACGCGATGCGTGGGCTCGCACCCGGATTGCCAAGACAGGTCCACGAGGCCGACGAACCTGGGCCGTTTGCTCGCCTCTGCGTCGAATCGCTCACCGCGCCGAGCGTGGCCCGGCGGGACGACGTTCTGCAGTGGAGTGGGCGCCGGCGCGCTGCATATGGCGCCGCGGTCGACCGCTGCATCGCTGCGGCCGTGTATGGTCTAAGTAGAGACCGCGCTGCGGTGCAGGCAACCTGATGCGGCGCCTGGCCACTCGGAGGTTACGGCTGACCACGCGCGACTACCTTGTCTATCGCAGCTTGTGGCCCCTTCTCGAAGAGGCCGTTGGCGTCGCGCTCGAGCGATTAGGCAGTAGTCTTCCCCTCGTCGTCGATCTGGGCTGCGGCGAGAGGCCTTATGCGACGCTGTTTGGCACCGCACGCGTAATCGGTATCGATCGCAACACTCACGGCGCGTCGCCTGATCTTATCGCCGACGCGAGCGCCTTGCCGTTGGCCAACGCTTGTGCGGGCCTGGTGTTCTGTACACAGGTGATCGAACATGTGCCCGAGCCACATCGGTTGGTTGCCGAATGCCATCGCGTGCTCGCTCCCGGCGGCTGGCTGGTCTTGAGCGGTCCCTTCTGGTGGCCGCTGCACGAGCAACCTCATGATTACTTCCGCTTCACCCACCACGGCTTCGAATCGTTGTTGCGGCGCGCGGGCTTCTCTGAAATTTCGGTGCTGCCCGACAGTGGATCTCTGACCCAGCTGGCACTTGCCGTGATCGAGTTGCTGCCCCGCTGGGCGATGCCCTTCGTACCGATCATCAACCTGATTACGCCGGCGCTGCAGCGCCTGTCCGCGGATCGCCGCGCTACAGTCAATCTCGTCGCTCTGGCGCGCAAACCTTGAAACACTGATATCAATGTCGCGCGACGGCTACCAAACTGCCTGGCTCCTTGACGAAAGGTCGCGCCGTGGGCACATCGTTGCCAGCCTTGAAGAATTGAAGCAGCGGCGCGGCATTCGGGGGTGCGATGTGGTCGAGTTGGGCAGTGGCATCGGCACGAATCTGCGAGTGTTCGCAGCCCAATGCCGCGTTCTCGGGCTGGAATCGCTGCCCGGTGCGGTTGCCACCGCCCTCGGCGACGGCCTGCCGACACTGTACGCAGACCTCGAGGGGCCGCCCTGGCCGCTGGCTGATGCCAGCGTGGACTGGCTGCTGTGCATCGACGTTCTAGAGCACCTTCTGCGCCCCGAAGACTGCTTGCGGCAAGCCGTGCGCTTGTTGCGTCCGACGGGGCGAATCGTCATCAACATACCCAACCATTTTGACTGGAGGGGTCGTCTGCGCATCGCCTTCGGCGCCGGCATCGACAGCCAGCGCTACTTCGCCGGCACGCCGGTCTGGCGCTACCCCCATCTGCGGTTCCTGCGTCGACGCGACCTCGTTGAACTGCTTGATTCCGTCGGTCTGGCGATCGAGGAAGATCTCTCACCGAGTAATAGTTCGGTACCCAAGGCCGAGGCGCTTCGTCGCATGGGCCTGGGCGGCCTGCCGCGAGCGCTGACTCGCGCATGGCCGGAACTTTTCGCGCCCGGCTTCCTATTCTTGTGCCGCTCGGCCAACGCAACTCAGTAAGCGCCTCGGCCCAACATCGGCAACACACGCAACACGCGCAGCAGGCGACCCAGCCGTGCCGGTTGCTGCCACACCCTGTAGAGACCTTCCAGACCAATGTACTGAACGATTCGCGGAGCGCGGCGTACGGCACCGCTGGCCATGTCGATGGCACCGCCGAAACAAAGCAGGCCGCGGACTTTGCCGTCCAGCGTTGCGGCGCACTGAAAGGCGAAGCGTTGTTCCTTGGCCGCACCCAAGCCGAGCACGACATAGTTCGGTCTAAAAGACGCGATCGCCTCAAGCGCCTCTTGATGCATCTCGCGTTCGCTCTCATCCCCTTGGCGCTCGGGCGCGTAACCGGCCACCTCCAGGGTTGGCCATCGATGGCGAAAGCGCTGCACCGCCAGCGCGTTCCGGGCGGGTGAACTGCCCAGCAACAGCAATCGGCCGCCGTCACGAGCGCAATCTGCGGCCAGCACGTGGATGAGGTCCGATCCCGAGAGCTTGTGCAACCGCTGCCCCGGGTACTTACGTTTCAACGCCCACCACAGCCACTGGCCGTCGATGCTAATTCTCGCTCGTCGCGATTGCACCAATTGCGAAAGCTCCCAACTCTCGGGCAGCGACAACGCGATCTCAGCGTTGAGCGTGAGGTAGATCCAGCATTCATTGGTCGGCGCTGGCGGGAAGGAGGCGGTCTCGGTGATCGGAATGGAGCCAAAGAACAGACATCGGTCGCGAATTGCAAGAGGCAGTGCTTTGTCAAATGCAGCGACCGAAAGGAGAGTGGCGGATGGAGGCATGAACGTTGCTCGATAAGTCCTTGTTCAAATTTCTGCTTCCTGAGGAATTGCCGGAAGGTGCCTTAATGCTCTGCAGCTTTCATGACGCGCCCGTGTGCATGAAGTCGATGGAAAGTAGTCCGAACGGCTCATGTCTTCGCAAGCGCTCCGATGCACTGCCAATTCACGTCCGGGTCATATGGCCGACGTATCCTTTGTGGTTGCCTTAACTCACCCGATGTATCCGCACATGCCCCGAATCCGAAACGCAGCATCCGATCGCGGCTTCACCTTGCTAGAGCTGCTGGTCGTGATGGCCATCATCGGGCTCCTCGCCGGTTACGTTGGACCGAAGCTGTTCGGACAGATCGGCAAGTCAGAGGTCAAGGTTGCGCATGCGCAAATCGACGCGCTGGGCAAGGCGCTGGACCAATACCGCATCGACTCCGGCCGTTACCCCGGCACGGCCCAGGGCCTGGCCGCGCTGACCAACCGCCCGGACGCCGAAGCCCGGTGGAGCGGTCCCTATCTGGCCAAGGCCGTTCCGTTGGATCCTTGGGGCAGGCCTTACATCTACCGATCTCCAGGTGAGCACGGGGACTACGACCTCTCGTCCTTGGGCCGCGACGGCAAGCCCGGCGGCAGCGGCGACAGTGCCCAAATTAAGAGCTGGTAGGTTGCCGATGCCTGAGTATTTGGTTCGGATACACGAACCGCCTGCATTGCCCATGCGACGGCGCGTTCAGGCGGCGGATCTTGAAGCGGTGCCGCACGCCCTGGGGCTTGCGCCCTGGAAGGTCCTCGACATCCAGCTCGCCGATCGCTCGGTTGCGTTGGCCGGCTTCGCCTCGCTGAAACGTCGTCAGCGTCTGCAGCCCCGGCTGTTCGCGCAGGAACTGGCAGTGTTGCTCGACGCAGGCGTGCCCTTGCTGGAAGCGCTGCAGACGCTGCGTGAGAAGGGCGGCCAGACCTCGGCTTCTGCTGCGCTGGACGCGGTAATTGAAGCCTTGCGCGACGGCCAGCCGTTTTCGGCAGCATTGCAGTGCGCCGAGGGTGAATTCGACGAACTCTTCATCGCCTTGGTGGCCGCCAGTGAGCGCAGCGGGCAGATCGCGACGGTGCTGCGCCACCACGCGGCTTATCTCAGTTGGAGTGAAACGCTGCGAGCCCGCCTGGTGGCCGCGTCGGTGTACCCGGTGCTGCTGCTCTTTGCCGGGGGCGCGGTGGTGATGTTCCTGCTGCTCTTCGTACTGCCCCGTTTTGCTGGCGTGTTCGACGGGATGCGTGGCGATCTGCCCGTCGGCTCTCGGTTGCTGATGGACCTGGGCGTGATGGCCGCTGCGCACCCACAGGCGTCACTGGCTCTGGCCCTGGCACTGCCGGCCGGCTTTCTGCTGGTCTGGCACCATGGCCCGACGCGCATGTGGGTTGGGGGCCTGGCCTGGCAAGCGCCGGCGCTGGGGCCGCGCTTGCGAACGGTGGCGCTTGCGCGCATGTACCGCTGCGTCGGTCTGCTGGCGCGGGCCGGGGTGCCTGTCACCTCCGCCCTGCGGCTGGCCGAAGACGTTCTCGCCGCGCCCTTGCGCCCGTCGCTGCGCGCGGCGAGGGCCGAAGTGGCCGCCGGGCAGCGTCTCTCGGACGCATGGATGCGCCATGGCCTGACCACGCCCGCGGCCCTGCGCATGCTGCGTGTCGGTGAGGGCAGCGGTGAGCTGGCGTCGATGCTCGAACGCGCTGCCGCGTTCCACGACGAAGAGATCGCACAGATGTCCGAACTGGTCACCCGCGTCATCAACCCGGTGCTGATGTTGGTGATGGGCGTGGTCATCGGTGGCATCGTGGTGCTGATGTACCTGCCCATCTTCACGATCATGGAGCAGGTGCAGTGAGCGCGGTGCTGTCAGAAGACCTTGCGGCCTCGCCGCTGGTGGCGCTGCTGGGTGCGGGTTCGCTTGTCGACTTCAGCACCTGGAGTCATGCCAGCGCGACGCGCCATCGCGCTGTTGTGGCGCGCAGCGCCGACGGTATGGCGTGGCTGCTTACCGAGCAGGCACCGGAGAGGCTGCTGGTGCAGGCAATCGAGGGCAAGCTGCGCACGCGGCTACAACTGCATTTGTGCATCACCGACGCTCTGGACGCTTGGTTGGCCGAGGGCAGCCAGTCCTTCCGCGCCCTCGACGGCCTGGGTACATTGCAGGCCGGCAGCGAGAACGACAGCACGGCCGTGCACGAGCTCTCATCGAAGCTGATCGCCGAGCAGACGAGCCCCGCGGTGCGACTGCTCGACGCCGTGCTGCACGATGCCTTGCTGGACGGCGCGAGCGACATCCACCTCGAATGCGATGCCCGTGGAGCGCAGGTGCGGCTGCGCATCGACGGCGTGATGCTGGGCCTGCGTCGCGTCGAGGGTTGTGCGATGGCCGAGCAGATGGTGTCGCGCTTGAAGGTCATGGCCGAGCTGGACATCGGCGAGCGCCGCCTGCCGCAGGACGGCCGCTTCAGGCTGCGCAGCCGCGGCCGGGACATCGATTTCCGGCTGTCCATCCTGCCCAGCGCACAGGGCGAGGACGCCGTGGTGCGGGTGCTCGACCGCGCCGCGCTGCACGGCGATGCCGGCCCGCTGACTCTGGCCAGCCTGGGCTTCGACGCCCGCCAGCGCAGCGCCATCCTGGCCCAGGCGCAGCGGCCGCACGGCATGCTGCTGGTCACCGGGCCGACCGGCAGCGGCAAGACGACGACGCTGTACGCCGCCATCGGCGAGATCAACCACGGACACGAAAAGATCATCACCATCGAAGATCCGGTGGAGTACGAGCTGACCGGCGTGGTGCAGGTGCCGGTGAACGAACGCAAGGGCCTGAGCTTCGCGCGCGGCCTGCGCTCGATGCTGCGGCACGACCCCGATCGGGTGCTGGTCGGTGAGATCCGCGACACGGAGACGGCGCAGATCGCGGTGCAGGCCGCGCTGACCGGCCACCTCGTCTTCAGCACCGTGCACGCCAACCACGCGCTGGACGTGATCGGTCGCTTCATGCACCTGGGCCTGGACCCGTACAACCTGGTGTCAGCGTTGAATGCGGTGCTGGCACAGCGCCTGCTGCGCCGCCTGTGCAACGTGTGCGCCGTGCCACTGCTGCCCGACGCACGGCAGCGGCAGCGTCTGGCCGGCGCCCCGGACCAAGCCCTGAGCCCGCGCCGTGCCGTCGGTTGTACGGCTTGCCGCGGCACCGGCTACCGCGGCCGCTTGGCCGTGGCCGAACTGCTGGTGCTGGACGACACGCTGCGCGACCTGATCGTGGCGCGCGCACCGATCTCGCAAATCAAGCAAGCAGCGCGCGACCAGGGCCTGCGCCCGCTCGCCGACGTGGCGCTGGACAAGGTGCGGCAGGGACTGAGCACGCTCGAGGAGGTCGACCGTGTTGTCGCCGCTTGACCGGCTGTGGCGTGCGGCCCGGCGCCGTGGGCGGCGCACGCACGCGCTGCTGTGGGCAGCCGACGGGGTGCACGACCTGGCCGATGGCCGGCACCACGCCCGCTTCGAGGACTGGTGCGCGGCCCACAACGGCCGGGCCTGCCACGTCAGGGTGTCGGACGGGTTGCTGATCGACCTGCTGCCCGAGCCCGGCACCCCGCTTCAGGCCGGCCGGGCCAGGCTGCAGTGGGCGCAGCGGGTGGTGGCGCACTACCACGGCCCGGAATCGGCGACCTGGCCGCTGGTGGCCTGGCCGGCAGCGGGCGGCGGTGCGCCGGGCGTCAGCGCCTGGCGCGGTGCGGATCTGGCGGCGCTGCAGGACAGCGTCCGCCGCCACGGGGTGATGCTGGACGCGGTCGCGCCGCTGTGGCCGGCGCTGCTGCAGCGGCTGCTGAAAGTACGGCCCGCGCTGGCAACGGCCCCCGATTCGATTGCGCTGTGGATAGAGGGCGGCTGCGCCGGCATTGCGACGCTGCAGCGCGGCCGGTTGGTCGGCTTGCAAAGGCGGCGGCTGCCCGTGGCGCAGGCCGCCGGGGCCGACCCGGCCAACCCCACCGCCGGGCATGCCACCCCAGCGGGCACCGACGATGCAGTGGCGACCCTGCAGCGCCTGGTCGATGAGACACGCCAGGGGGCAGGCTGGCCGGTGGCCATGCTGTGGGTGGGCACGGGCGCACCGACAGTCGCGCAAGCGGCCGGGCTGGACCTGGCCGGGGTCTTGCCGCTGTCGGAGCTGGCTGCGTTGCGGGCTGGTCCTGCCCTGCAATGGCCGACGCGGCAGGTTTCGCCGCAGATCGACTTCATGCGGCCACTGCCGCGACCCGGCGCTTTGGCCTGGATGGCCTGCGCCGCTTCGCTCGCCCTGCTGGCCACGGCAGCCATCGAGGCCCGGGCCGCCTTCAACCTGCGCGCGGCGGCCCAGGCGTTGGCGCCGCCGGGGGCGAAGCCGCAGCCCCCCGCAGGCGGCACGCGCGTGGCGCCGGGCCGCCAAGCCGAGTCGGCGGTGTGGGTGGCTCAAGCCGCCCACCCCTGGGCACAGGTGATGCTGGCCAGCGAGCGCGCATCACTGCCCGGCGTGACCTGGCAGTCGCTGGAGCACGAGGCAGGCGGCGAGCTGCGCTTGCGTGGCCGCAGCGCCCAGCCGGGACAGGCGCGCGCAGTGGCCGCTGCATTGCGGCGGCAGGGGCCCTGGAGCGAAGTCTGGGTGGTGCGGCAGGAAGCGCCCGACGAAGGCAACATCAAAGGCGGCGAGCAGTTCGAGATCGTCGCGCGCAGCGCGGGGCAGCGGCCGTGAAGCTGCCGCCCATCTTCGACGCACCGGCCCGGGCACTGGTGCGCGAGCGTTGGGGTTGGCCCGGTGCGCTGTCGCTGCTGGCGCTGGCTGCGGCGGCGCTGCTGGCACTCGGCCTGGCGCCGCGCTGGTCGGCGCAGGCGCAGGCGCTGTTGGCGACTTTCGAGCAGACGGCCTCACGTGCGGACAGGCAGCACGCCACGGCGGCGGCGGCGCCCGTTTCCGGCCAAGCCTGGCCGTCGGCCGAGCAGACGCCCGAGCGCGTGGCCGCCCTGATGCGGCTGGCCACGCCGGCCGGGCTGCGCGTGGTCCGCAGCAGCGAGCAGGCTGCTGCGGCCGGCCACCTGCAGCTGAGCCTGGGTGCCGTCGGGTCCTACGGCGCGCTGCGCTCGTACCTGTCGCGCGCGCTGACCGCCGACCCGGCCCTGGTGCTGCAGCAGTTGCGACTGCAGCGCGATGACGACGACGCGGCACCCCTGCGCGTCGAGATGCGGTGGGTGCTGCTGCAGGACGGCGGTGCACCGGCGCAGCCCGGGGCAGCACCATGAACCGCGCGCTGTGGATCGCGCTGTGGAGCAGCGGCGCTGCGGCGATGGCCGTGTCGGTGCTGCCCGACCCGACGACCGACACGGTGGCTGCGGTGTCGCGCGATGTGCCGCGCGGCGCGGCCGGCCGCTTGCCAGGCGCGGTGCCGCCCGGGTCGCCACGCGCAGCCACCGCGGCACCGACGGCGCGCACGCCCTGGCCCGAGATCGACGCCATGGCAGGCCGTGCGTGGGCGCCCGCGTCACTGTCACTGCCACTGTCACAGCATGCCGCTGCAAGCGCGGCACAAGCTGCTGCTGCTGCTGCTGCCGCTTCCGCTTCCGCTTCTGCCCCGGCGGCCACGCCGCCGTTCCCCTACGCGTGGATCGGCCAGATGGAGGTCGAGGGCCGGGTGCAGATCTACCTGAGCTCGCCGCAGCGCCTGGTCGTGGCCCACGAGGGCGACGTGCTCGACGCGAACTGGCGCGTCGACGCCGTCATGCCCGGGCGACTGCAAATCACCTGGCTGCCCACCGACACCCCCGTGGCCGTGGCTGCGCGATGAGACGAAGACCATGAGCGAAAACTTGAACCTGAAATCACTACACGGCAGACAGCGAGTGGCCGCTTCGGGCCGACTGGCGGGGGCGGCCGCCTTGCTGCTGGCGCTGGCCGGCTGCGCTAGCACGGCCATCGACGAGGCCGAGCGCCTGTCGCGGGCCGGCCAGTACGAGGCCGCGCTGCAGCGCCTGGACACGGCCCTGCAGGATCGCCCGCAAGACCCTGCGCTGCGCACCGCGCACAGCCGCCAGCGTGAACGCGTGCAATTGCAGTTGCTGCTGCAGGCCGACATGGCCCTGGCCGGCGGCCACACGGCCGCGGCCGAGCGCCTGCTCGAACGCGCCGCCGCGCTGGGACTGGCCCCCGCCCGCGTGGCGCAACTGCAGCAGCAGGTGCAGCGTGCGCGCCAGCGCGCAGAAGGCGCCGCTGCGGCAGGTCCGGCCCCGGCCCCGGCCCCGGCCCCGGCCCCGGCCGCGACGGCCCCGACATCCGAGACACCGCCGGCCTCCGGCGTGACTTTGGGCCCGGCGTTCCAGAAGCCCGTGGCGCTGGAGTTTCGCGAGGCACCGCTGCGCCAGGTCTTCGAGGCGCTGGCGCGCAGCAGCGGCGTGAACTTCGTCTTCGACAAGGACGTGCGCACCGACGGCCGTGTCACCGTGTTCCTGCGTGGCGTGACGCTGGACGAGGCCATGCGGGTGATCCTGGCCACGCAGCAGCTCGACCGCAAGCTGCTCAACGACAGCACGGTGCTCGTCTATCCGAACACCCCGGCCAAGCAGCGTGAACACCAGGAGCTGGTCACGCGCAGCCTGTTCCTGACCAACGCCGACGCGCGCCAGGTGGTCACGCTGGTGCGCACGATGGCCAAGACGCGCGACCTGCATGTCGACGAAAGGCTCAACTCGGTGGTCGTGCGCGACACGCCGGAGGTCGTGCGCATGGTCGAGCAACTCGTGGCCACGCTGGACCTGCCCGAGCCCGAGGTCATGCTGGCCGTGGAGGTGATGGAGATCTCGTCCGACGAGGTCGAGTCGGTGGGCTTGCAGTGGCCCGAGAGCATCAGCTTCGCCGTGCCGGGCGCGGCCGACCTGGTCCCCTTGTCCAGCAGCGGCTTCCGCGGCCTGGTGGCCAACCCGGCACTGGTGGCGCGGCTGCGCGCCAGCGTGGGCAGCACCAACCTGCTGGCCAACCCGACGCTGCGGGCGCGCAACCGCGAGAAGGCCCGGGTGCAGATCGGCGAGAGACTGCCGGTGTTCACCACCACCTCGGCCGTCAACGTCGGCACCTCGGCCAGCGTGAGCTACATCGACGTCGGCCTCAAGCTCGACGTCGAACCCACGGTGCAGCTCGACGGCGACGTCACCATCAAGCTGGCGCTCGAAGTCAGCAACCTGTTGCGTGAAGTCGTGGGGCCGGCAGGCTCCATCGCCTACCAGGTAGGCACGCGCATGACGAGCACCACGCTGCGCCTTCAGGACGGCCAGACCCAGGTGCTGGCCGGACTCATCAACGACGAAGACCGCAGGCGCAGCACCGGCCTGCCCGGCCTGAGCCAGGCACCTTTGCTCGGGCGGCTGTTCGGCTACCGCAGCGACTCGCGCAACAAGACCGAGATCGTGATGCTCATCACCCCGCGCATCGTGCGCCAGTTGGTGGCGCCCGACGCGCGCCAGGCGACGCTGGCCTCGGGCACCGACAGCCAGCCCGGCGCCGCCGCGCTGCGCCTGCGCAGCGGCACACGGGCCGGCGTGTCGGCAGCCGGTGCCGGCGGCGCGACGCGGCCGCCGTCGGGTGTCGACGCTGCTGCCGCGCCTGCCGCGCCCGCCACGGCCGGCATGCTGGTGCTGGCGGCCACGCCCGAGGCCGGCGTGGGTGAGACGGTGTCGGTGACGCTGCACAACCGAAGCACCCAGCGCGCCGGCGGCGAACTGCTGTTCGACAGCAGCCTGCTGCAGCCCGCCACGGCCGGGGAAGGTGCCGTGCCGGGCCGCCTTCCCTTCGACCTGGAACCCAACGCCCAGCGGGCGCTGGTGCTGCGGGTGCTGCCCGCGGCGGCCGGGCGCAGCGTCGGTGTCACGCTCAGCGCCGACACGCCCTCGGAAGGCGAGGCGACCGTGCGCGTGCGCGCCGCGGCGGATTCCCCGCGATGAAGGCCATGCGATCGAGCACGCGTCAGCGCCCGGCTGCGGGCTTCACGCTGATCGAGATGCTTGCCGTGCTGGCCATCGTGGCCACGCTGGTGATGGCCGCCGTGCCCTTGCAGGAACTGGTCGTTCGTCGCGCGCAGGAACATACGCTGCGCAAGGCCCTGCGTGATCTGCGCGGGGCGCTGGACGAACACCGCCGCGCCGTCGAGACCGGCCTGCTGGCGCGCGGCGCCAACGGATCGCCCTGGCCAGCCAGCCTGCAGGTTCTGGCGGACGGCGTGCCGCTGGCCGACGCCGCGGGCCGCGCGGGTGACGACGTGCCCAGGCTCTACCTGCTGCGCCGTCTGCCGCGCGACCCGCTGGCCAGCCCCGACCTGGCGGCCGCCGAGACCTGGGCCCTGCGCAGCAGCACCAGCCCGCCCGACAACCCGCAGCCGGGTACCGATGTCTTCGATGTGTCGTCGCGCAGCGCAGGCACGGCGCTGGACGGCACACGCTTTCGCGACTGGTGAGGCCCGTGACCCCACCCACGCCGGCGCGCGGCTTCACGCTCATCGAACTCCTGGTCGTGATGGCCCTCATCGGCCTGCTCGTGAGCATTGCCGCGCCGCGCTACTTGCACAGCGTCGACCGCGCGCGCGAAACCAGCTTGCGCACCTCATTGGCGGTGATGCGCGACGCGCTGGACCGCTTTGCCGCCGACCGGGGCCACTACCCGCGCACGCTGGAAGAACTGGTCGACACGCGCTACCTGCGCCATCTGCCCGAAGACCCGCTGACCGGGCAGCGACAAACCTGGGTGCTGCTGGCCCCACCGCCCGGCAGCCACCTGGGCGGCGAGGTGCACGACGTGCGCAGCGGTGCGGCCGGCCGCGGCAGCAACGGGGTCTTGTATGCGGACTGGTGAATTCGGCTTTGCCTACGTGCCGCTGCTGTTCGTGCTGGCACTCACAGGCGCCGGTCTGGCGGCGTTGGGCGAGCGCTGGACCAGCACCGCGCACCAGGAACGCGAAGTCGAACTGTTCTTTCGCGGTCAGGCCTTCGCCACCGCGTTGCAACGCTACCAGGCCGCCACGCCGGCCCAACATCTGGCCCAACAGCCGGCCTTGCCATTGCAGCTGGACGAACTGCTGGTCGACGAACGACGCCCCGCCGCAGCCTTCCACTTGCGGCGCGTCTACACCGACCCCTTTACCGGCCGCGCCGACTGGCGCGTGCTGCGCGACGCCGACGGCCGCGTCTGCGCCGTGGCCAGCCGCGCCAGCGCGCCGGCACGACGTCGCCAGGGCGTGCCACTGGCCGCCGGCGTTGCGGCGGCGCACGCCACCGTGGCCGACTGGCACTTCGGCGTGCCCTGTCGCAGCCGCCCCACCCCCAGCATGCCGTCCGCGGCGAACAGCGGAAGTCCACGATGATCATCAGCCCCCCCGCACCCCACGAGCCCGCTGCCACGGCGGCCCTGCGAGACTCCGGTGCTGCCTACGGTACGGCCGCAGAAATCAGGTCGCAATTCGACGCCGATCTGATGCAACTGAGCCCGCGCCAGGCCGAGGCCGTGGTGCGCCTCATGGAAGCAGCGCCCCTGGTGCGCCGCCGCTACCAATTCTTCGTCTGGTCACAGAACCAGCTGCACCCGCTGCTGCAGCATCAGGTGCTGGTCTGCGGCGCCTATGCGCGGCAACGCAAGGCGCTGGTGTTCGACGTCTTCAACAGCGTCGTGCTCGCGCCCGGCCTGCTGTTTGCTTTGACCGATGGCACCAGCGCGCTGTTGCGGGCCATCAGCTCGGCCTGGGTCGAGGGGCAGGGACGGCCGATGCGACTGGACCTGCGCCTGCTCCACGGCGACGCACTGCGCCAGGGCGCGCTGCTGACCGAAGCGCATGGTGTGCAGTCGTTGCTGGTGCACGGGGTGTCGCGGCCACAACGACTGGCCGAGATCGAAAGCTTGTTCATCTTCGCCGGCGCGCCCGACGAAGTCGGCATCGACCAATCGGCGCGCCACGTCGAACTGTTGTTGCCTCACCTGCACAGCACCTGGCAGCGCGTCTGCGTGGTCGAGGCCGAGGCGCCGCAACCTGCCGCCACCCGGCTGTTGCCCGCACGGCGCCCGGTGGGCGAGGCGCGCCCGGTCATTACCGAACGCGAATGCCAGATCCTGCTGTGGGTGCGCGACGGCAAAAGCAACCAGCAGATCGGCGAAGTTTTGGGCATCAGCCCTCTCACGGTGAAGAACCATGTCCAGAAGATCCTGCGCAAACTGGGCGCCGCCAACCGTGCCCAGGCGGTGGCCCTGGCCATGCGCGCCGGGCTGCTGGGCGACGGCAACCCCTGAGTCAGGGGGGTCGCGCAGGCCTGTCGAATTTCGTTCGTCATGAGCCGAACAGCTCATGACGTGGTCCGTTAGGCTCATTCGCAGCAACACGTGATTGCGTTAACGTTTCACGAAACACCGCAATCATTGCTGCATCGCCTGGATGAGGCAGCCGCTCTTTGAACCCCGGTCCCCAGGGCCCGGCAACGTAGGCCCGCGCCACTATTACCGTTCGGCCCCATCCCGGGGCAACGCGGTGTGTGTAGTGCCCGCCTGCCAGTCATCCCCAATCAACATTTACCTCAGCCACCAATTTCAGGAGAACTTATGAAACGCTTCCTCACCGCCGTCGCGCTGTCCGCCGCGGCTTCTTTCTCGGCTGTCGCAGCCATCGCCCCCGGCACCACCGGCGACGGCGAGTTGTTCCTGGTCGCCCATGACCCAACGGCCAAAGTATCTTTCACGTACGACCTCGGCATCCGCATGGACGCCTTCTTTGTCACCGGGCAGACCGCCGGATACACGCAAACCTGGGCTGTGGGCGCAGACCCAAACTGGACTTTGTTCACGGGCCAGGTGACCGCAGCCAACATCCGTTGGGCTGTCGCCGCCATCGACTCCACGGGCAGTAATGTCACCGGTGCGCAGCGGTTGTTCACCACCGTGTTTCAGAACCCCGCGCGGACCCAGGAGCAAATTGCCGCTGGCATGCGCAACACCACGAACCAGAATTTCTCGCTCGGAATCGGCGCAACCCAGGCCGGCAACTTTTTCAACGCAGTCAACTCGACGGGCACGCACCTGCCGTTCAGCGACTTCACGCTCAACGGCTCCAGCGTCAACCTGGAAACCGACAGTGGCCGTGCCTACTTCGGCGAAGCTGGTGGCTTGACGCCCAACTACAACGGTACTTCAACCTTCGTCAGCACCAACACGATCGGGACCAGCTCGACCTTTTATTACGTGACACGGTCCAGCACCAGCCAGATCGGTTTCGCGGTCACCGACATCTTCGACGGCAGCGCCGGTGCCGGCACTTTCACGTTCACCGGCGATGCTTTGACCTACGCCGTGCCTGTGCCTGAGCCAACGACCTACGGCCTGATGGCCCTGGGGCTGCTGGCCATCGGCTTGAAGACCCGTCGCCGGCTCAGCTGAGCAAGCGGGCTTCCCCGCCCCACCGTCCCGTCCAGCCCTCGGGCTGATTCCACCGCTGCGCCGCCCGGCGTGGCGGGTGGTCTAACTCATCCTCAATTTCCTGGAGATATCTACCATGAAGATTCGCTCAATCGCGGTCGCCGCCGCGGCAGCCGTTGTCTGCAGTCAATCCCACGCCCTGACACCGGCACAAGTGGCCGACGCAGCCACCGTCAAGGTCTATCTAAGCGGCGCCACGGCGCTGCGGGCCATCATCGGCGGCTTGTTCACGTCCAACTGCACAGCCGACCTCAGCGTGTATTTCAGCGGCGTCGGCACCTTCGGCGGCGTGGCCTTCACGGCCGCTGGCGATTCTCACCGCGTCTACGCCTGCACGATGTCGGCCACCTCGCCGATTCTGCCGGGCAAGCAGGTCGCACTCTTCAAGAGCGACATCGGCGGCTCGGGCCAAGGCGTGTTCCCGGTGTACTTTGGCGCCGTGGCGCCGTTTCCGTCGCGCACTTTCCTCAACCTCACCACTTGCGGTACTCGCGTGGGTACGGTGCCCAACTACACCTGCACCGGCGAACAGAATCAAGTCCCGATGGCAGGCGTTTCGGATGTCGAGCCGGGTCTGTTCAAAGGCGTCAACGTGCCTGGTGACGACCCCAGCTACCCGCCCGACGGCCTGAGCCCAGCCCAGCTGGTCGACCTGGACACCGGCACGCTGTTCCAGACCATCTTTGCGCCCGCAGTGAATCTCGCCCTGCGCAACGAGTTGCAGTCCCGCCAGGGCCTGGTGTCGGGCAGCGACGGGGAAGCTGACCGCCCCTCGATGTCGCTGGCCGAGTTGACCTCCTACTTCAGCGGCGCCTTGGCCGATCCTTCGTCTGGCCTGGGCTGGCAGCCCATCGTGCGCTCCACCGACCCCAAACGCACCAGCCGCGTCAATGTCTGTCGCCGCGTCAATGGCTCGGGCACCCAGGCTTCTGCCAATGCCTACCTGGTGCAGTTCCCTTGCAACGGCAGCGGTCCTTCGCCAGCGGACTACAGCTTTTCCGACGCCGGCCTGGCGAACGCCGTTGGCAGCGTCGGTCCCACCGGCAGTATCTTCGTGTTCGAAGGCTCGACCACGGGCAACGTCATCTCCTGCCTGCAGGCTGCCCAGACCACCAACGCCTATGCCATCGGTCACGTCTCGAAGGAGAACAACGACGTTGCCTCTGGCTCGACGTGGCGCCATGTGCGCGTGGACGGCGTCGCCCCGAACCGCGACAACGTAAAGAACGGCAAGTACAACTACTTTTTCGAAAGCACCATGCAGTGGCACGTGACGAAGTTCGCCGCGCTGTCGGCCGACCAGAAGAGCTTCCTGACGCAGTTCCGCGCTGAAGCCAGCAAGCCGGACAGCCTGGCCCGCCTGGCAAGTGCCAACCAGCAGGGTGTGGCAGCACTGCCCACGGCCTACGGCGGCGCGTTCGGCACCGGCACAGCGAACGAGATCACCTTCGGCTCGCGCGTGCAGCGCGGCGGCAATAGCTGCCAGATCCCAGTGCACGTGAAGTAGGGCTTTCTCCTCGCCCCATGAGGGGCCCGCTTCGCGGCGGGCCCCGTTTTCAATTTCTGGAGCTGTTCGAATGCGCAAGTCCGTCATCTGTGGCATGACCGTTGGTCTTGGTCTTGGTCTTGGCCTGTGCGGCAGCGTCGCGCAAGCCGCCCTCGCCCCGGGCACCACGGGCAACGGGGAGCTGTTCCTGAACGTCGTGGATGACACCGCCAAGGTGTCTTATGTGCTTGATTTGGGTATCTTCATGGATGCCTTTTTCCAGGACGCGCAGGACAACAGCGGCTACCAGCGCTTCTGGCCTGTCGATTCGACAGCCTGGTCCGGATTTTTGGCGGCGACGAGCCTTCCCAACCTGCGCTGGTCGGTGGTGGCCATCGACTCGTCGGGCAGCAACGTCGCGGGTGCGCAGCGGCTGTTCACTACCGTGCTCCAGAGCACCAGCACGACAGCACCTTGGGCCCGCTGGACCAACCAGAACTTCTCGCTCGGCATTGGCGCAACCCAGGCCGGCAACTTCTTCAACGCCATCAATACCCTGTTGGTGCACCAGCCCAGCGGTGACTACAGCGTCAACGCCGACAGCTTCAGCCTCGAAACGGACCCCGGTCGAAGCTACTACGGCGAGTCCGGCGGGCTGACGCCCTCCTACAACGGGACCACCACGCTGAATGCCACCAATCAAATCGGCCGGTCCTCGTGGTTCTACTACCTCACGCGTTCGAGCACGAGCCAGATTGGCTTCGTCATCGCTGACGAATTCGACAACGGCAATAGCGCCCCGGCCATAGGGCCTGGTAACGACGGCTACTGGGGCTTCGTGAGGGTCAACAACACCGACCCGGCTCTTCCTTTTTACGACCCCGGCTCGCCCTACGCCGGAAAGTACGTTCTCAGTTTCACGCTGGCGCCATTCAGTCCGGTCACCACCCTGGCCGTGCGCGAGTTTGCCGCCGGCATCGGCCGTACCGAGTACAGCGGCGGCTTCTGGGTGGAATCGCTGGCCGGCGCCGCGGCAGCAAGCAGCGAGGGCGCAGCAGGCTGGGTGCGCACCTTGGGCGCTGCGGGCGGTGACGCGGCGGGCATCCCGCTGCTGATGACCACCCCCGTGCCCGAGCCCGGGCGCGTGGCGTTGACCCTGCTGGGCCTGGCTGCGGTGGGTGGGGTGGCGGCGCGCAGGCGGCAGCAGGCCAAGACCCTCGGCGGCAATTGAAGATCTTTCCCGCGCATGCCGCTGTTTCTGTTGTTCCTCGTGTTGTCGTTCGCCTGTCTGAAATCGGCATTCGCTCAAGTCCCTGAACCGGCCCCAGCCGCTGCAGCTTCTGCAGCAGCCATGCCGGAAGTACCGGGTGAGGCACCGACCTTCGACGTGCTGGAGTTCGAGGTCGAAGGCAACACCGTGCTGTCGCCGCTGGCCGTCGAGCGCGCGCTGCTGCCGTTCATGGGCCCGGGCCGGCGCCTGGCCGATGTCGAGGCCGCGCGCACCGCACTCGAAAAGGCGTTTCAGGACGGCGGCTGGCTGACCGTGTTCGTCGATCTGCCCGAGCAGCGCATCGACGAGGGTCTGGTGCGCATGGTCGTCACCGAGGGCCGCGTCGACCGCGTGCGCGTGACCGGGTCGCGCTACTTCTCGCAGGGCCGCATCCGCGCGGTGGTGAACGAACTGCAACCCGGCCGGGTGCCCAACTTCAATACCTTGCAGACCCAGGTGGGCGAACTCAACCGCGGTCCGGCCCGACAGGTGCAGCCGATCCTGCGGCCCGGGCGCGATGCCGGCACCGTGGAAGCCGAGCTCAAGGTCACCGACCAGTTGCCGATCGGCGCCACGGTGGAACTGAAGAACCACCACGCCGCCGACACCGAACCCTGGCGGCTGCTGGTCTCGGGGCGCTGGGACAACCTGTTCCAGCGCGACCACGTGCTGTCCCTGACCGCCATCACCGCGCCGGCCGAACCCAGCCAGTCGCGGGTGCTGGTGCTCGGCTACACGGTGCCGGCGGCCGACAACCGCAGCTGGCAGTTCACGGTTGTCGCCAGCGACAGCACGCTTGAGCCGCTGGGTGCCGGCACGGTCATCGGCCGCGGCACCACGGTGTCGCTGCGTCATCTCTGGCAGGTGTACCGCAGCAGCAGCAGCCACACGCTGCAAGCCGGTGCCGACTACAAGGACCTGCAGGAAAGCATCGTCAGCGGCGGCGCCGAGTTGTCCACGCCCTTGCGCTACATGCCCTTCACGCTGGCCCACAACGGGCAATGGCAACACGACGGCCGCAGCCAGACCCTGCTCAACACCAGCTTCAGCTTCGCGTTTTCGCCGGTGCTGTCGCGCCGCATCGACTGCCCCGGCAACGTCGGCCCGGTGGACCAATTCGCTTGCAGGCGCCAGGGCGCCGACGGCGGCTTCGCCGTGCTGCGCAGTGACCTGCGGCACAGCCGCGGCCTGCTGGGGGGCACCCTCCTGTTGCGGCTGGCCGGGCAGATCGCACAGCAGCCGCTGGCCGGTGGTGAACAGTACAACCTGGGCGGGACGGACAGCGTGCGCGGCTACTTCGAAGGCGAGGCCGCCGGCGACAGGGCGCTGCTGGCCTCGGCCGAGTGGCGCAGCGCCAGTTTGGCCGGCGAGCTGGCGGGTGTTTTTGCAGGCGTGGCGCCCTGGCTCAACGAACTCAACGTGCTGGCGTTCATCGATGCGGGCCGCACCGTAACGCTGCAGCCGCTGCCCGATCAGGCCGCGCGCGTGCCCTTGATGGGCACCGGCCTGGGCCTGCGCCTGCGCGCTGCGCGTCTGTTGAGCGCCGAGCTCGAGCTGGGCTGGCCCTTGAAGGCCACGCGCAGCAGCCCCGAACGCGACCCGCGCCTGCATGCGCGCGTGGCACTGCAGTTCTGACGCCATGCGCCGCCGCACGCCTTCCTGGCCGCCCAGCCTGCGTCTCAGCCCGCTGGTGATGGCGCTGGCCGCGCTATGGCCGCTGCAGAGCTGGGGCCAGGTCCAGGCCGCGCGCCCGGCCATGCCCCAGCGCGACGCGCTGCCCGTGCCGCTGCCGCAATGGCGCACGCTGGGCGCGGGCGCCGTGGCGCCGGTGGTCACGCCCAACGCGACCGGCGGGCGCGAGATGCTGGTGCAGCAGAGCACCCAGCGCGCCATCTATCAGTGGCAGAGCTTCGACATCGGCGCGGCCAGTGGCGTTCGCTTCGACATGCCCGACGCCAACAGCAGCGCGCTCAACCGCATCCCCAACAGCACCGCGCCCAGCGCCATCCACGGCCGGCTCAGCAGCAACGGGACGGTATTCCTGCTCAACGGCCATGGCGTCCTGTTCGGCCCGACGGCGCGGGTCGATGTGCGGTCCTTGCTGGTGGGCACGCTGAATCTGTCGGACAGCGACTTCGCCAGCGGCCTGACCAGCAGCATCTACAGCACGCAGGCCACGTTCGCACGCGACACCGCTGCCCTGGGCCGCCCGGCAGTGGGCCCGGGTTTCGTCGAGTTGCAGTCAGGCGCGCAGATCACCACCGCCAGCGGTGGTCGCGTGTTCCTGTTTGCCGAGCAGGTCAACAACGCCGGGCGCATCGAAACGCCAGGGGGTCAGACGGTGCTGGCGGCGGGCGAGCAGGTGTTCTTGCAGGACCCGACGCGTGAGCCCTTGTACGCGTCCGAGGTCAACCCCTCGGTGCCGGCAGTGCGGGGCTTGCTGGTGGAAGTGGCCGGCGCTGGCCGTGTCGAGCACAGCGGCGAGATCATCTCTGCGCGCGGCAACACCACCTTGGTGGGTCTGGCGGTGAACCAGGCCGGGCGCATTTCGGCCACCACCAGCGTCAGCGATAACGGCAGTGTCTTCCTGCTGGCCCGAACCGGGACCGCCGGACAGCAAGGCAGCACGGCCGACAGCATCACCAAGCGCGCCACTGTTGCCGGCACGCTGACTTTGGGGCCCGGGTCGTCCGTCATCGTTTCGCCCGATGTCGCGCGCGCTGCAGACGGCAGCGCATTGGCGGTGCAGGCGACGTCGTCGGACAACGCCGGTTTCACGACTTCCCGCTTGGAACTGGCGGGCCAGACCATTGACCTGCAGCGCGACAGCCGCATCACCGCTCCTGGGGCCACGGTGCGCGCACGCGCCGGCGCCCCCGACTACAACACCGACCCGCTGACCGCGCGCACTGCGGGACAAGTCGACCCGGGCGCCCGGCTGGTGCTGGGCCAAGGCGCCGTGATCGACGTGGCCGGCACCACCGACACGCAGGTTTCAGTGGCTCGCCAGTTCGTCACCACCCAACTGCTGGGCAGCAACGACCTGCGTGACGCGCCTTTGCAGAAGAGCGGTCCGTTGTTCCGCAGCAGTGCCACTTTCGACCTGCGTCAGCCCGTGCCCATCCTGGGCGACACCGGCAACTATCGCCGCGCCATCGAGCAGACGGCGAGCGAGCGCCTGTCCAGTGGCGGCACGGTGTTCCTGGAGTCCAGAGGTGCCGTGCTGGCGCACCCGACATCCCGCGTGGACGTCTCCGGCGGGCGGGTGGACTTCACCACTGCGCTGGTCACGCCCACGGTGCTGCTGGGCGAAGACGGCCGCCGCTACAGCCTCAACCAGGCGGCAGCCGACCAACGCTTCGTCGCTATCGATGGCGTCGACCGCTACTACACAGTGCGCGACGAGGACGGCAGCCGCGCCCCGTTGATCGACCGCTGGGGCCTGGTGCCGAGCTACGGGGCATCGTTGGCGACGCGTCGCGAGATGGGCTATGTCGAAGGCCGCGCCGCCGGCGCGGTGCAGGTGATCACCCCCTTGGCGCAGCTGGACGGCGGCCTGGTCGGCAAAGTGCAACTCGGCGCGCGTCAACTTAACGGCCGCGATGCGGTGGCGCCGTCGGCGCGTTTCAGCCTGGGCAGCGTCACCAATGGCGGAAACTTCGGAACAGCTGCCTTTCTCGGCACAGGCGTCGAAACCGCGCTGACGCTGCGCCCCACTTCTGGCGCTGCCGACCCCGCGCTTTGGGCAGATCCTTTGACGGCTGCGCTGACGGCGACATCGCGGGTGGCGTCAGGCACGCTGCAGGAAGGCGGCTTCGGCCGCATCACGCTGGCCACCAACGAAACCCTTGTCACCGAAGCCGGCGCCGCGCTGCTGCTGCCAGACCGTGCTACCTTGACTCTCGCTGCCGGCTTTGCAACCAACGCCGGCGCGTTGCGTGTGAGCAATGGTGTGCGCAGCGCGGGCGGAACCGTCAGCTTGCTTGCCGTGGGCCGCGTGGACCTGGCCACTGGCGCACGCATCGATCTTTCAGGCAATTTCGCCAACCAACGCCGAGACGGCAGCGTGACTGCGGTATCCGCCGCCGGGGGCAGCGTCACCGTGCAGGGCCAGGGCGGTGTCGTGCTGGGCACGGGGTCGGTGATCGATGTGTCGGGCGGCGGCACCGTCACGGCCAACGGCGACGTCACCGGCGGCACGGCAGGCAGCATCGTCCTGTCGGCGCCGCCTCAATCCCTGGGAGGCACGGCCCCCAGCGTAACGCTGCAGTTGGGCGGCGATCTGCGCGGCTACAGCCTGGACAACGCACGCGGCGGCAGCCTCACGCTTCGCAGCGCGCGCATTCGTATCGACGGCAGCACGGCCCCGACTACGCCGATTGGCGGCGCTGACGGCTTGCTCACGTTAGGCAGCGATTTCTTTGTTCAAGGCGGCTTCGAGCGCCGCACGCTCGACGGCGTGCTGGGCCTGAACGTGCTGACGGGCACCACCATCGCTCCGCAGGTGCAATCGTGGTGGGTCGGCACCCCGTTGCGCGCCCTGCCCACGGGATCGGCATTGGGCGCCGCGTTGACACCGCGGTTCGCACCCGTTGCAAGCACCCGTGCAAGCACGCTGACACTGCAGTCCAGCGGCCTGGCCAGCGTGACCGAATCGGGCGACTTGACGGTGGCCGCCGGCGCTGAAATCCGAATGGCGCCGCAGTCCACGCTGACCCTTTCAGCCACGCGCAGCCAGCGCTTCGACGGAAGCATTGCCGCGCCGGCGGGCATCGTGTTGCTCGAGAAGGCCGCTTTCAGCAGCGAGGCCCTGCCCGACTCCTATGGTGTGCTGTGGCTGGGCTCGGGCAGCGCCATCGATGTGTCGGGCACCTTGTTGGCCACGCCCGGCAGCGACGTGCCGCGTGGCACGCTGCTCGACGCCGGACGAGTGACGCTGCGCGCCCCGTTGCTCCTGTGGAACGAAGGCTCCAGCGTGGTGGCCGACGGCGCGCAGGCGCGGCTTGCCGGCGGACCGGGCGCTCAGGCGCTCTTCGCAGAAGGCCCGCAGACCCTGTTTTCCCAAGCCGGACAATTGAACATCGAGTTGCGCACCGAACTGCTGTCTGGTGGCGGCGTGCTGCTGGGCGGGGGCTGGCTGGACGGCCGCTTCCAGGCACGCGCAGCGGGGACCACCGCTGCGGGTGGTCAACTCGACATCACGCTCACCGGCGACGGCGTGGCCCTGGGCGCGCCTTCGCGCGAACTGGTGCTGGCGCCGACCTTGGCCACACGCAGCTTCGAGTACGGCGACACCTCAGCCCTGCCAGCTTTGCGAGGCCGCGCCACGGTTGACGCTTCCATGGTGCAGACCTCGGGCGCCAGCAGCGTGTCGCTGCGTTCTTCCGACACGCTGCGCCTGAGCGGCAACACCACCCTTGACCTCGCCGGCCGACTGGTGCTGGACGCGCCGGTGTTGCGCGGCGACGCCGACAGCCGCACGACCTTGAAGGCCGCCAGCTTGAGCATGGGCCCGAGTGCCAGCTTTGCCGCACAGCAAGCCGCAGGCGCAGGCAGCGTCGGCACGGCCCGGCTGGATGCGAGTGCCGGCACGGTAGACGTGTTGGGTCGCAGCAGCTGGCAGGGCTTCGACAGCATCAACCTGTCCAGCAGCGGTGACCTGCGCTTCACCGGCGTGGTGGTCGGCAACAACCCGCTGCAGGGCAGCTTGCGCAGCGCCGGCGACCTGACACTCAGCGCCGCCCAGGTCCTGCCCACGACCGACAGCCGCTTCGACGTGGAAGCCCGGACGCTGCGCATCGACAGCGCCACGGGCACGTCGAGCAGCACAGTCAAAGCACCGCAGTCCGCTGGTGGCGTGCTGACGCTGCAGGCGGACCGCATCGTCCAGGCCGGCGTGCTGCGCGCCCCGCAGGGCCGCATCGAATTGCGTGCAGCCACCGAACTTGCCTTCATTGCCGGCAGCGAGACCTCGGTCTCCGGCGCGGGGCAGACGCTGCTCTACGGCAGCACCACCGGCGGCGGCAGTAGCTGGACGGTGCAGGGCGCAGGCGATGTGCGCAGCGCAGCGCCCGAAAAGCGTGTCGACATCGACGCGCCTCGCGTCGATCTGGCAGCCGGTGCGCGGCTCGAGATGGGCGGTGGCGGTGCCTTGCTCGCACACGAGTTCATCACCGGCCCTGGCGGATCGCAAGACGTGTTTGCCGGCGCTGCCAACGGGGCCTTCGCGGTGATGCCGAGCGAGCGTGGCGTGGCGCCCATCGACCGTGCGCTGGCGCAGGATGTCGACGCTGCGGGGCAACGCGCCAGCCTGCCTTTCGGTCGCCAGATCACCTTTGACTCCGGCGGGCCCTTGCCTGCCGGCACCTATACCGTACTTCCGGCGCGCTATGCCCTGCTGTCCGGCGCGTTCCTGGTGCGGCCCCTGCCAGGCGTGGCGGCCACCGTGGGCCTGGCGCAGATTCAGGCCAATGGGGCCGTGCGGGTGGCCGCGCGCTTGGGCACAGCGGGCACTTCGGTGTTGGACAGCCGGCCCAGCGTCTTCCTGGTAACGCCCTCGGCGGTGGCACGGCAATCATCTGAATTGCTTGTCAGCTCGGCCGATGACTTCTTTGCTGGGGCCGCCGCCAAAGCCGGTCGCAGCGCCGGCCGCGGCCCGGCGGATGCCGGAACGCTTAACTTGGCCGCCCAGAAGCTGTCGCTGGACGGCAGCCTGGGTTTTGCGCGCGGCAGCCGCGATGCCGCGCGCGGCGGCGAACTGAATCTGGCGGCGCCCCAGGTCCTCGTCAGTCCTCGAGCACCCAGCACCGGTGTCGTGCTGTGGCTGACCCCGCAGCAACTGGCGGGCAGTGGCGCCGAAAGTGTGCTCATCGGCGGTACGCGCAGCGCCGCTGCGACAGGCGATGGCCGTGCCGTGAACGTGCGCGCCAGCAGCGTCACACTTGAAACTACCGGCCAGGCGCTACTTCTGCCGGACCTGACCCTGGTGGCCCGCGATAGCGTGTCCCTGTCCCGCGGCACCGTGCTGACGGCCAGTGGCACGGGCAACGAAGAGACACTGCTGCTCAGCGGCGATGGCGCCAGCCTGCGCGTGAACGCCGGCAGTGCCGGCGTGCAGCGCGGCGCCGTTGTGGGAAGCACGGGGCGCCTGGACCTGGCAGAGGGCGTGCAGTTGCAGGCCGCCAGTGGCCGTGTCGACGCCGAATCCACAGCCGGCACGCGCATTGCCGACAGCGCACGCCTGCAGACGGCCACGTTGGGCCTGGGCGCGGCGCGCTTGCAAGTCGGCGGCGTGCTGGCCGCAGGCGACACCACCACGCTGCTTCTGTCGGGGTCGCTGCTGAGCGCAACCAACCAGACACAGAACCTGCTGCTGCGCAGCTACGGCGTGCTGGGTGTCACGGCGGGCAGCGTGCTTGGGTCGCCCGACCTGAAGCTGCTGCGTCTGGACGCGCCGGAATTGCATTGGCTGGCCTCTGCTGACGACAGCAAGCTGTCCGCCGTCACGGCACGCCAAGTGCGCATCGGCAACAGCGGCGCGGCCGCGATCGTGCCGAACACCAGCCCAGCGGCTCCGGTCGATAGCCGGCTGCTCATCCAGGCCCGTGCTGGCGATGTCACCTTTGGCCCGGGCAGCGTGCTGGCGCGCGGTGCCGAACGTGTCGCCATCGAGGCCCTGGGCGACGTGGTGTTTCAAGGCCGGGGCGGCCTCAGCGCCACCAGTGACTTGCTGGTGCAGTCGGCCCGCGTCACAGGCATGTCGGGCGCCGCAGGCAGCCTGGTGGCGGCCAACCGTCTGCAGCTGGGTCCGCTGGCCGGCGCCTCTGCCGGCAGCACGCAAGGCCTGGGCGCCAGTTTGCAGTTGCGCGGACACACCGTGCGCCAGGACGGCCGTGTCGAGTTGCCCTCGGGACAGTTGAGCCTGGAAGCCAGCGACGGCATCACCCTGGGCGGCGGCTCGTCGACCACGGTCGCGGGCAGCCAGCGGTTGTTCGACGGCGTCACCATTCACACGCCCGGCGGAAGCTTGCAGGCCAGCACCACAGGTGGCAACCTGTTGCTGGCGGCTGGCGCCACGCTGGACGCTGGCGCCGCCGGCGATGCGCGCGGCGGCCAGGTGCAGCTGCGTGCAGCCGGCGGTACGGTGTTGGTGCAAGGCCAGTTGCGCGCTGCCACGGGGGCCGGCGAGGGTGCCGAACTGGCCCTGGACAGCGGTTATGCCCCCGATCTGGATGCACTGGCAACCAGCCTGCAAGGCGGCGCCTTCAGCGGGGCGGTGCTGATGCGCGCGCGCAGCGGCAACCTGGTCTTGCCCGGCGGCGCCAGCTTCAGTGCGCAGCAGATCGGCTTGCAGGCAGATGGCGGCAACCTAGAAGTACAGGGCGAACTGCGCGCCAGCGGCCTCAGCAGCGCCCGAGTCACGCTGGCTGCGCGCGACAACCTGACACTGCAGCCCGGCGCATTTGTTCAGGCGACCACCACGGCGGCGGGCAGCGAAGGCGGCCGCGTCGAGATGTTGAGTGAGCAGGGCCGCATCAACCTGCGCGCTGGTGCTACCGTGGCCACGCCGGGCGCCGGGATAGACGGTGAGGTGCTGCTGCGTGCTGCACGCAGCAGCACCGGCAATGCGCAAGATGTGCACATCGACGCCCTGGCCGCGACCTTCGAACGCGTGCGCGCCCTGCGTGTGGAGGCGGTGCAGCGCTACGACAACGTCACCGTCATCAGCAGCACAGCGGTGAATGCGAGTACGCCGGTGCCGGTGCCCACCACAGCACCGCTGCCGCCCCAGCGCGCGGGCGACACCGTGGTCGACCTGCTGGTGAACGACCGGGCGAGGGGCTTGAGCACGGCGCCGCAGAACAGCGTGGCGGCGCCCGGCAATGGCTTGACAACGATAGGCAATCTCCCACCAGCGCCTCCCACGTCACCATCAGCGGCACCGACGGCTGCCCCTACACCTGCCCCTACACCCGCACCCACCGCTGCGCCAACGCCAGCTCCTACTCCCGCACCCACCGCTGCGCCAACGCCAGCCCCTACTCCCGCACCCACCGCTGCGCCAACGCCAGCTCCTACACCCGCACCCACCGCTGCGCCAACGCCAGCTCCTACTCCCGCACCCACCGCTGCGCCAACGCCAGCCCCTACTCCCGCACCCACCGCTGCGCCAACGCCAGCTCCTACACCCGCACCCACCGCTGCGCCAACGCCAGCTCCTACTCCCGCACCCACCG
>ENA-OFCE01000392-OFCE01000392.1-metagenomes-genome-assembly--contig:-NODE-392-length-29640-cov-28.502518_pt1 | contig 29640 bp, 21 predicted proteins | sample MGYA00153388_OFCE01 | MGnify analysis MGYA00153388 | reverse complement strand
TTCTTAAGGGGGATTTAGGGGGATCTAGACTTAGGTAAAAACGAGATTTATCAAGACTTTCAGGCTTAAGTTGACACTAATAGGCAATGCCGTTTCCCTACAATGATTTGGGGGTAGGGACACGGCAATACCGTCTCCTCCGTGACACAAGTCAGGACACGGCAATGCCGTTTCCCTACCTAAAAACAATTAATCGCGCGATAGATGTAACTATCGCGCGATTAATTGTAGGGAATAGTCAACAGTTAACAGTTAACTGTTAACCGTTAACTGTTACTACTTGATAGATACCTTTGCGCCCACAGCTTCAAGCTGTTTCTTCAATTCTTCAGCAGCATCCTTAGCAATAGCTTCCTTAATTGCTTTCGGTGCGGCTTCTACCAAGTCTTTCGCTTCCTTCAGACCCAAACCGGTAATCGCCCGGACTTCCTTCAGGATCGCGATTTTCTTGTCAGCAGGAAATTCTTCCAACATGACAGTAAACTCGGTTTGCACTTCTTCGGGTTCAGCAGAAGCAGCAGGGCCGCCCATCATCATCATGCCGCCGACAGGAGCAGCAGCGCTGACGCCGAAAGCTTCTTCGATTTGCTTGACCAATTCAGATGCTTCGAGCAAACTCAAAGACTTAAGTTTACCCAAGATTTCATCAGTTGCTGTAGACATTTTTTGAACTCCTAGTTCGATTTGATTAATTGTCAGTTGTCAGTTGTCAGTTGTGAATTTTAAGTTCCAGATTTCTTAATTCAAAACTCAAAGTTCCAAACCAAAACTATTTAAGCAGATGGGCTTTCTGTTTCAGGTTCAGCTTCAGGTTGTGCTGGTGCTTGTACTTCAGCTTCAGGTTGTGCTGGTGCTTGTGCTTCAGCTTCAGGTTGTGCTGGTGCTTCAGCTTCAGGTTGTGCTTCTGCTTCTACTTCTACTGAACCGCCGTCTTTTTCAGCATAAGCTTTGAGACCACGAGCGATCGAAGTAGGAACTTGATTGATACCCACAGCCAGCTTGGTAGCCACACCGTTGAGTGCACCAGCAATTTGAGCCATGAGTTGCTCTTTCGACGGCAGATCGGCTAATGCCTTAACATCAGCTTCTTTCAGCACCCGTCCTTCCATCACGCCGCCGCGAAGTTCACTCTTCTTGGAAGTTTTTTGGAATTCTTGGTAAGCTTTAATCGCGCCGCCAATGTCTTCTTGCACGAACAGAAATGCCGACGTACCAGTCAACAATTCCTGTATCGGCTGCCATGTTTGATTGCCTTCAACAGCAATGCGCATTAGCGTGTTTTTTGCTACTTGGCAAGTGCTGCCTTTCGGACGCAAACGTCGCCGCAAATCTGTGATTTCAGCAACAGTTAAGCCCGTGTAGTCGATCGCGATTACCAATTGAGATTCGCTCAAGGTTTGCTTGAGACCTGCAATAATCTCATTTTTTACTGCTAAACTTTTGCCCATACTTATTTCACCTCCTTTTAGGATCAAAAATTGCCCGTCAAAAACCCCGACCATCGAGCCGGGGCAGAGAATTAAAAATTAACAAGTCAGAATTAAAAATAGAAAATTTCTAATCTTTGAGTCTTGAGTTTTTTATTTCTTCAGCCTCGGCAGGAAATTAAGCGATCGGCACCTGCGGTCTTCAGCTTATTGATTTTTGATTAGGGTATCATCAGAAGGCAGACATTAGCAAGGGTCTGGCGTAAGTCTTGTGAGAGATTTACACAGACAGCCGAAGCAGTCTTTTACCTTCTGCCGAATGCTTAATTCTTTCTACGCAGCATCAAGTTTCAGATCCCGGAGGACACTGATATCGACTTCGATCGACGGGCCCATTGTTGCAGATACGTACAAAGTGCGCCAGTAGCGACCTTTAGCACCAGAAGGACGATTGCGATCGACTATTTCTTGCAAAGCTTGAAGGTTGACCAGCAAATCTTCCGCTGAGAAAGCTGCCTTGCCAAACATAACATGAACGATGCCAGTTTTATCGGCACGGAATTCCATCTTACCACCTTTGAACTCGTTGATCGCCTGAGCAATGTCAGTCGTCACCGTGCCACCTTTGGGAGAAGGCATCAAACCGCGCGGGCCCAATAACCGGCCCAATTTTGCCACCAACGGCATCACGTCTGGGGTAGCAATCAGGCAATCGAAGTCCATCATGCCCTTCTGAATTTCATCGATCAACTCTTCAGAACCAGCAATATCCGCACCGGCATTTAGGGCTTCTTTAACTTTTTCGCCCTTAGCAATCACCGCAATTCTGACTACTTGACCAGTTCCCTTGGGCAACGACACAGTTGTCCGCAACTGTTGGTCAGTATATTTTGGGTCAATTCCTAAACGGATGTGAGCTTCAGCCGACTCTGCAAACTTAGCTGTAGCTGTTTCTTTCAAAAGTTGGAGAGCTTCCAAAGGTAGGTAAGGTCTTTCTTCAACTTTCTTTAGAAGTTCTTGCAGTCTTCGCGATACTTTCTTTGCCATTGTTATTTTTTGGGGTCAGTTGATTTTAGATTTGATATTTTAGATTTAAGAATTGAGCCGTTTTGGTCTTTTCAAATCTAAAACATTTGCGATTCTTAGCGAAGCTTTGCTTCTCCCCCTGAATCGACTTAGGACTTGCGACTTGAGCTTGAAGAATTGAAAGTCAGGGATTTTGAATTAGGAATTTGGACTAGGAAAACTCTTCCTTCTTCCTTCTTCCTTCTTCCTTCTTCCTTCTTCCTTCTTCCTCAATCTGCGATCGCCACGCCCATATTCTTAGCTGTTCCCGCGACAATTTTCATGGCAGCCTCAACATCATTAGCATTAAGGTCAGGCATTTTGGTTTGAGCGATTTCTCGCAACTGAGCCTGAGTAATCGACCCTACTTGCTTGCGATTCGGTTCTCCCGAACCCTTATCAATGCCAGCAGCTTTTTGAATCAAAACCGACGCCGGCGGGGTTTTGAGAATAAACGTAAAACTGCGGTCTTCAAAAACCGAAATTTCTACTGGAACGACTAAACCCGCTTGGTCTGCGGTTCTAGCATTGTACTCCTTGCAAAACATCATGATATTGACGCCGTGCTGACCCAATGCTGGGCCGATCGGAGGAGCTGGGTTGGCTTTTCCCGCTGTAATCGCCAACTTAATTACTGCTACAACTTTCTTTGCCATTAGTTAGTTCTGTTTCTGAACCTGATTGAACTCCAATTCTACAGGCGTATCGCGCCCAAAAATCGAGAGTAAAACTTTGAGTTTGTTTCGTTCCGGGCTAACTTCAATCACATCACCTTCAAAATCTTTAAACGGCCCAGAAAGTACCACAACGTGGTCTCCTATCGCCATCGATACTTTGACAACTGGTTCTGATTCCTGAGCGTTTCTGAAGATCCGTTCTACTTCTGAGTGACTCAGAGGTAGCGGTTTGACGTGACCCCTGCCGCGCCCGTAACGGCGTTTCTGCTCTGCCCCGACAAAATTAATTACATTCGGGGTATTTTTGATCACCTGCCACGTGTCCTCGTCCATAAACATACGGATGAGTACGTAGCCGGGAAAGATTTTTTCATCTGACTGGCGCCTGGAACCGTCTTTGCCGACTTTGATAGCTGGAGTTTGCGGAATTTCGACTTGAACGATGCGATCGGCAACATCCAAAGTTTGAATCCGCTGCTGCAAATTTGCCTTCACCCGCTTTTCGCAGCCAGAGGCAACTTGAACAGCATACCAGCGAGCGTCAATTTCCGGCACATCTGGCGATGCTGCCTGTCCCGTCGCTTCTGTGGAATACTCAGATTCTTCTGATGCAAAAGTCATGCCCCAAACACCTTTGCAGCGCCCCAGTTAAAGAAATTATCCACCAAATAGATCAGGCTTGCTGAAAGGATTACCATCAAAAGCACGGCTAAAGACTCGCTGATTAGCTGCTGGCGACTGGGCCAAACAACTTTGTCGAGTTCTTCTCTAGTTTCCTTAAAAAAACTCGTAGGGTCAAACCCAGGCGCCGTTATTTCTTGAATTTCTTGAGCTTCGTCTTTTTTTGCCATGATTGAATCCCCTTGCGATTTTAGATTTTAGATTTTAGATTAAAGAATTGTGTGAGTGGCTCGTGGCTATCTGATTTTTTGACACTAACCACTTACGCCCAAGTCCAAAATTTCTAATCCTTTCGCCAGCACTTTTTTACAAGCCCAAGCCACTAATAATGATGTAACTGTCGATCGCCGAAACCGACGAGCCAGAAGCCACACCGAAGCATTTGTTGATGGCATTTTTTGCGAACCGCCCACAAAAATTAATTCTACCCGAAAGTCTGCGGTTTAGGCTGTTTCCAGCCAATAATCCGGGCGCTTTCGGGCAGAATTTAAAATTTGGTGATTCAGCGCGCCCTGGAGGACTTGAACCCCCGACATCAGGTTTTGGAGACCTGCGTTCTACCAACTGAACTAAGAGCGCACAGGTGAGGTTGCTGAAACTAGCTTAACCTCTAGACTGCTATTTTAACACAGTGCGCTCGGAAATGGGAAACTTTTTTTGAAATTTTTTAATTTCCCATTTTCTGTCTCTCCAAGGGAAAGCTGGGTGCATTCCTACAGGGAGCGATCGAACCGCTGTTTGACGCGAGTAGCTTTGCCCACCCGATCGCGCAGGTAGTAAAGTTTGGCTCTGCGGACTTTCCCGCGGCGCATCACTTGGATGGTAGCGATGCGGGGCGAGTGAATCAAAAACACCCGTTCCACGCCGACGCCCTGAAACACGCGGCGGACGGTGATTGTTTCATTAATCCCGCCGTTGCGCATGGCAATCACAGTCCCTTCGTAGGGCTGAACCCGTTCTTTTGCGCCTTCTTTAATTCTCACGCCGACTCGCACGGTGTCGCCGACGTAAATTTCGGGGAGAACTTTGCTGAGTTCTACCTTGACTCTATTTATTTCTGCCGTTTCGATCGAACGGATTATTTCTGCGCCTTTCATGGGATTTACCAAAACTCACAATCCCCTATCATATATCGAACTGCTAGTTTTATCTCAAAAAACTTCTATGTTAAATACCTCTGGGGTCGTATTTCTGCAATTGGGCGCGATGGCCGCACTCGCCTTGTACGTCGCTGCCAACTTGGGCGCCAACGATGTCGCTAACTCGATGGGGACATCCGTAGGCTCGAAGGCGCTAACGCTGCGACAGGCAATAATTGTGGCGGGCATACTGGAATTTTCCGGCGCAGTGCTGTTCGGGCAAGGAGTTTCCGAAACTCTGGCAACAGGAGTGGTGAATGCAGAAGTGTTCGCCGACAAACCGCAAGTATTTTTAATCGGGATGGTGTCAGTGCTGATATCTTGCGGCTTGTGGCTGCAAATCGCTACAAGCCGAGGTTTGCCGGTTTCTTCATCCCATGCGGTGGTGGGCGCGATCGCGGGTTTTAGCTGTGTTGCAGGCGGAATTCATGCGGTTGATTGGCCAACCATCGGCACTATATCCTTAACTTGGCTGGCGACACCTTTTGCCAGCGGTGCTTTAGCCGCCCTATTTTACAGTGGGGTAAAGTATTGGATTCTCGATCGACCAGATCCTCTATTTCAACTGCGCGAGTGGATACCTTGGCTGAGTGCAGGAATGCTGAGCGTATTTGGCGTCATTGTACTGCCGTCTGTTGTGGATGTGGCTTTGGTGCAGACAGGGGCGATCGACCTTGTAGGCGATCGATTTGGCTGGAATATCCCAATTCACGATTTTGCGATCGGCATTGGGGGTATTGGGGCGATCGTCCTCACACTCAATAGCTGGAAAAAATTAGGATTAGTTGAGAAGGAAGAAGGAAGAGTGGAGAAGGGATTCGGCAAAAGTACAAATTCCTTTCCCACTCCGACACTCCGCCAATCTCCGATCGAGCAACAAATGGCGAGATTTCAGGTGATCAGTGCCTGTTTTGTCGCATTTGCTCACGGTTCCAATGATGTTGGGAATGCGGTTGCTCCCCTAGCTGCGATCGCCTACATCCGGCGCACAGGCTCCTTTCCCCTAGAGGATTTCAGCGTTCCCCTATGGATTTTAGTCCTCGGAGGTGCAGGAATAGTCATCGGTTTAGCCATCTGGGGCGAAAAGGTAATTGCGACAGTCGGCCAAGGCATCATCCAACTGCAACCCAGTGGCGGATTTTGTGCGGAATTAGCCACAGCCACCACAGTATTACTAGCATCCGACTTGGGTTTGCCAGTTTCCACATCCCACGCTTTAGTCGGTGCAGTTGTCGGAGTTGGGCTGATCAAAGGTTGGAAATCAGTACGCTTGCAAACTTTGGTGTCAATTGGTTCCGCTTGGCTGGTGACAATTCCGATCGCAGCAGGTTTGGGGGCTGGCATATTCAGCATCGCCCAATGGATTGCGCGATTGTAGATTGTAGATTTTAAATTGAAGCATTTCATAACAGTCAACAGTCAACAGTCAACAGTCAACTGACAACTGACTAATCCTTCTGATTTCCCCGATTGGGATATTCTCGCAGCGGCAAAAGCTTCCAAGCCGCAGCATCCGCACCCCAGTTGCGAAAAATCTTCACAGACGCGAAAATCTGAGCGAAACGCCAATTATAGCAACGCTTCCAGTCAGCGGGCCACTGGGCGGTTTCGTCTGCGGCTTGCAAAGCTCGGACTTCGGCTTCGAGCGCTTCGGCGTGGCGCTGCATGATAATTTCTAGTTGCACAAAGTGTTCTTCGGGCGATCGCAATTTTTTGACATCCTAACTACAAGGGTGATAACGGTGATTTTACCGGACATGAGATAGCCCACTTCTTCATCACTAATAGACATCTCCAGAAAAGCAAGCTTTGAACAGGCAGGATGCCTGTTCCACAAAAATCATTGGAGATGTCTAATAGTAATTTCCCACATCAAACCCGGTTTCGACGCACAAGCCAAACGGCCGCTCAATCAATTAATTCCCGATCCAAGCAATGCTTTAGCTGTTGAGCCAGCACCTCGACGCAGGGCTTTCTCAACATAGTAAGATGATTCCCAGGAACTCTAATCACCTCTACTTTTTGAGTCGTTAATTCCCTCCAGCCAAGAGTCGGATCTTGATGGCTAGTGCTTAGCTGTTCCCCGGATCTAAACAGAGTAATTCGGTGCGGATAAACTTTCGGTACATAGCTGAGAGTTGCTTGACTATTAGCCTGAAATACAGTAAACATTGAGGGAATTGCCAGTTCGCGCCAGCTTCTTTCCTTTGAATCCTGAGATAGGATGCTAACCATAACAGCCTGTTTCCAATTCCAGCCATGCAACAAATTAGCTGCAAAATTAAGCAGCTTATTTAATTTAGGAAATTTGGCAACAATACCGCCAACTTGCACATTTTCTGCAGCAGACACCAAGCGAAAATAATCTACTACAAAAGGCCAGATAGAGCGCGAAACAGTAGTCAGAATAAACTTGCAACCGTCCCAAACAGAAGGTTTGTTAGCAGAAATCGGCGCTAAAGTATCCAGCACAGCAAGCAAAGCCACTTCATCCCCCGCTGCGAGTAACTGTTGAGCCATCTCAAAAGCCACCAAACCTCCAAAAGACCAGCCTCCTAAAAAATAAGGCCCTTTTGGTTGAACGGTACGCAAGGCTGCGATGTAGTCAGTCGCCATGTCTTCAATGCTAGTTAACGGAGAACTTTCGCCGTCAATCCCTTTAGGTTGCAGCCCGTAAAACGGTTGATTTTCTCCTATCTGAAATGCTAACTCGACATAAGGAAACACGACGCCAAAGATGGGATGGACGCAGAAGAAAGGCGGATTTTTTCCGCGAGGCTTAATTGCAACTAAAGGCGACCATTCCAGAGAATTTGTTCCTGAATATAGCGAATCTGCTAAACCTTCAATTGTCGGATTTAAAAAAAGAGCAGATAGCGGCAACTCGCGCTCAAATTGCTGGTTTATCTCATTAATTAGGCGGATTGCTAGCAGGGAATCTCCACCCAAATCGAAGAAGTTGTCGCGAACGCCAACGCGCTCTGCGTGGAGGATTTGGCCCCAAATTTGGGCGAGGGTTGACTCGGTTGGCGTGCGAGGTGCAATGCAGCTTTGATCTATTGAATTGCTAGTTAAATTCCCCGGTGCTCTTAGGCGCAGGCGGTCGATTTTTCCATTCGGAGTTAGCGGCAGAAAATCCATCGCCACAAAAGCATTGGGAATCATGTAATTGGGCAGTTTTTCTTTGAGGAAATTACGCAGTCCCACGGGATTAGGCGTTTGATTTTGATTGGGGACGACATAAGCAACTAGGCGTTTGTTACCCGACAAATTATCTTCAGCAACCACCGCTATTTCTTTAACTGCTGGATGCTGAATTAGCAGCGCTTCAATCTCTCCCAATTCTATTCGATAACCGCGAATTTTTACCTGTTCGTCGGTGCGGCCTAAAAACTCAATATTGCCGTCGGGAAAATAGCGAGCTAAGTCACCAGTTTTATAAATTCGTTCTCCTGCTTTCTGGCTAAACGGATTAGCAATAAATCGCTGGGCGGTTAATTCGGGGCGGTTCAGGTAGCCTCGCGCCAATCCGCTGCCGCCGATGTACAATTCACCGGGAATTCCGACGGGTACTGGCTGTAAATTTTCATCTAAAATATAGAGTTGAGTGTTGGCAATTGGGCGGCCGATTGGCGGTTTTTGCCGTGAAGCGAAGCTATCCCGCAGGGAATCGCCAATTTCGGCCAAACTCGACCAGACAGTCGCTTCTGTAGGGCCGTAAGCGTTAAAAAATCTGCGCCCAGAAGCCCAGCGTTTAACAACATCGGGGGAACAGGATTCGCCAGCACAGATAATTGTTTGCAGTGCAGGAAGTTCGGCGTTTGGAAGGACAGCTAGCAGCGAGGGCGGGAGGGTAGCGTGGGTAATAGCATTGTCCTGCAAAAATTGGATTAATGTTTGTCCCGGTAACAAAGATTCTTTCAGGGCACAGTAAAGTGTTGCTCCGGTTCCCAATGCCATGACAATCTCAAAAATTGAGGCATCAAAACTCAGGGATGCAAATTGCAAAATGCGGTGATTTGAGTTTAAGTTAAAAGCTTCGATTTGAGCTAGGGCTAAGTTGTATAGTCCCCGATGTTCGATTAAAACGCCTTTGGGTTTTCCGGTTGAACCAGATGTGTATATGACGTAGGCTAGGTTTTGTGCTATGATATTTGTAGTTGGGTTTTGGGAGCTTTGTTGAGCGATAATTTCTTGGTCGGAGTCCAAACACACTATTGAAAAAACTCCTGAAGATTCCGGCTGAATCAATTTTTTTACTAAGTGCTGCTGAGTTACCAAAATCGAAACCCGAGCATCTTCTAACATGAAGTTAAGCCGCTCTTGAGGATAAGTTGGATCTAAAGGCAGGTAGGCTGCGCCTGCTTTGATAATGCCTAACAATCCGACGATCGCATCTAAGGAACGTTCTACACAAAGGCCCACTAAAACTTCTGGTGCTGCTCCCAATTGCTGCAAGTAATGTGCAAGTTGGTTGGCTCGGCTGTTGAGCTGGCGGTAGGTTAACTGCTGGTTTTCAAAGACGGCGGCTACAGCATCGGGCGTTAGCGGAGCCCTCGAAGAGGATCGCGCGACTCGCTCTTCAAATAGCTGATGGAAACACTGGTTTTGCGGATAATCTCTCTGAGTGTCATTCCAATCAATTAATAATTGCTGGTATTCTGGCGCTGTCAGCAAAGCCAACTCGCTGAGGTGCTGTTGGGAATTGGCAACAATGGCTTCGAGCAGCGTTTGGAAATGTCCCGCCATGCGCGCAATTGTGGCGCTATCAAATAAGTCTGTGCTGTAGACAAATTGCCCTTGAATACTTCCTGCATCTTCCCACAAGTGGCACTCTAAATCGAGCTTGGCGGTTCCCGCGTCAAAGTCGATCGCCCTGAGAGCGATTCCCGGCAATTCTAGCGCTGCTACAGGAGTGTTTTGCAGGCTGAAACTAACTTGAAATAGGGGGTTGCGGCTCAATTCGCGATCGGGGTGCAATTCCTCAACCAACTTCTCGAAGGGCAAATCTTGGTGAGCGTAGGCTGCTATTGCGACGTTTTTTACCCGATGCAATAGTTCCCGAAAAGTGGGATTTCCCGACAAATCGGCGCGCAGCACCAAACTGTTGACAAAAAAACCGATCAATGCTTCTATTTCGCTCTGGTTGCGATTGGCGATCGGCGTTCCTACTGCAATATCTACTTGTCCTGTATAGCGGTACAGCAAAGTTTGAAAAGCGGCTAGTAGAGTGATAAATAAAGTCGCGCTTTCTTGCTGACTCAATGACTTTAGTGAGGCAGTTAAAGCAGGTGATAGTGCGATCAATTGTTTAGCACCCCGGTAGGATGGAACGGCAGGCCTTTGTCTATCTGTCGGTAGATTGAGTGCGGTAATTCCGTTTAACTGCTGCCGCCAATAAGCTAACTGGGTTTCTAATACTTCGCCCTGCAACCATTGGTGCTGCCATTCTGCAAAGTCGGCGTACTGCACGGGCAGTGCTGGTAAGTGCGATCGCTCATTTTTTACAAATGCTGTGTAGAGCGTTCCCAGCTCTCGAATTAGCACTCCAATCGACCAACCATCAGCCACAATATGATGTAAATTCAGCAACAATATATGTTCTGTTTCACTGAGTTGTAGCAGCGTTACTTTAAATAACGGCCCAGCGGCTAAATCGAAAGGGCGTTGCGCTGCATCGGTTGCGAGTTGCAGGGCTGCGGTTTCCTGCTGAGTTGGCGAGAGATTTTGTAAGTCGATTGTGGGGAGGGATACGGTGAGAATAGGAGCAATAATTTGTACTAGTTCCCCTTCAAACATCGCAAAAGTGGTTCGCAAAGTTTCGTGTCGCTGCACAATTTCATTAAAGGTTTGCTCTAAGGATCTTAAGTCGAGGGAACCTGTTAAGCAAAGTGCTGTTGAGACATTGTAGAAAGGATTACCCGGTGCTAATTGATTGAGGAACCAAAGCCGCTGCTGAGCAAATGATGCGGGGAAGACGAAAACTTCTGTTTTTTCGGGAAGATTAAGCTTTTCTTCACCAGCCGGGAGGGAATTGTCGGAAAGATAGTGAGTCATATCAAATTATCAGGCAAGCTTCAAAGGAAAGCGCGTACAAAGTAGCATAGAAATATTAGAGATAGAGGATTTCATCTCTTTCATTAAAATCTTTACCAAGGCAATACTAGACTATAACTCGTTTCGATATGCTGCTTCATGCCGAGGTCGGTAACATTCACAAGATGTGTAAAAAACACATCAACATCGTCTATCGCTTTAGCCGTAAGCCGAACTTTTCCGGTTGCTGTTTGAGTCCAAGAAAGCGCGGGAATAGCAAAACCATGTGCAAAACTGTGCCGCACTCTTAAAATCTCATTTAGCTTCTGCCGAACGGCTAATCCGCTCAGGCTTTTTGCAGACCAAACCCAATCGCCAATAGGATCGTAACCAGTGTTTTGAATCAGAAGGTTTCGCGTGTTCTCCGCGTTTGGTGTATTAAATCTTTCAAGTGCGCGTTCCGCCGTATCTCTAGCAATAGAATGTACGGCATGAAATTTGGGATCTAAAGGATTTGCAGTTGCAGCGAAAAAATTGCGAACGAGTTCGTTTATGTAAGCATCCCATACAGCAACAAATGCAGCTAGAGCGGAGTGATAATAGACTTTAGTTTGGCTGCGCGATATTGGTTGCAAGCGCGGATCGGTAGCTGTTTCGCGAAGTGTTCTAGCCGTGTAGGACGCGGTTTTGTACTTCAAGGCTGCTGGTGACGGCACGGCGATTTCCTAAAGACAGTTCACGAACTTTTCAAGTACATCTCGGTACCTTTGCAATGACTCTGCATTCAATTGCACCTGCTCGCCCGCGATGTTTTTGGCTGCTAGTGTGAGTTTGTGCAAGGGCGTGCCAGTCGTAGCAGCGAGTACAGAACCGCTGGTAAAATCTGGGATTTCAATGAAGGTGTTACTCGGCTTGTCTTTGGAGTTAGCAAAAATATGACGGTGCTTCTTGTGTATATCATCCATCATCTGCATAATTCTCTGGTTTACAGCTTCGTATGCTTTGCTCGCTCTCCCTTTGTACACAGCCAAATGTAGGCTAGCGAATGTATGTAATTTTGGTACAGGTAGACCTTCTTCCTTGGCGCGTTTTGCAAAAGCAATTCGTGCGTATGGCGCAGTATGGGGGTCGGTTATGGCATAGAGAATTGCGAGGACATTCTCGATCGCAAGACGTGAAGTATAGTCCGCTATAAATGGTACAATCAAGTTCTCGGCAGCCACAAGAGCAAGCTGTGTAGAAATAGCAAAAGTAGGACTACAGTCTATGAAGAATATGGTATCGCGATCGCCACTATATGAACGCAGGGCCACCGTCAGGTCTCGTCCCCAAGTTAGCACCTGTTTCCACGAGTCATAAGGTATTTCCAACTGGGATGTTTGTCGGATTGCTTCAGAAATTATTTCCAGGTAATTGTCCCCGCATACAAGTCTTAGATTCTCCGGTATATTCTGATTAAATTCTCTCGGTTCGCATAGATATGGGGATACGTCTGCAACCATCCGAAATGGAGAATTCAGACGCGCTTCTAGATAGCCTGCTACTGTGGCGCGCGGAGTTTTGCTCGTTAAAAAATGCAGCGCATCTGGGCTAGTGAAATATCCGCCAAGTAACATTTCTGACACATCCGCCTGCGGACATAAATCGATTACATAGACATCAGTATCGGGGTGACGGTAAGCATATTCGGAAGCTGCCGCAAAGCAAAGGAAGCTCTTGCCGACACCACTTTTATTGTTCCAGAAAGCGTATGAACTCATTGGATGTAATTTTTTTAAAGGAAAATAAAATTTTCATCATCTCTCTTTACTTTCTCTGTTCAGCGAGGACAGCTTCACGCGGCGATTCTCGCGCGAAACTGGTACTAAAGCAGGAGCTTTAATTTTAGCATTCTTATCTTTCAAACTCTCCACAATCTTACATAATTCTCCGATTGTCGGTGCTTCAAACACGCAGCGCAAAGGCAACTCTACCCCGCACGCATCTCGCACTCTCGAAACAAGCTGAGTCGCCAGCAGCGAATGGCCTCCCAATTCAAAGAAATTGTCCCGAATACCCACTCGCTTTATCCCTAAAACCTCAGCCCAAATTTTCACTAAAACTTCCTCAACAGAAGTCTGAGGCGCAACATAACCGCCAGCCCATTCTAACTTAATTGGCTCAGGTGCAGGCAAAGCGAGGCGATCGACCTTTCCGTTAGCCGTCACCGGTAGCGACTCCAGCACCACAAAAGCCGACGGAATCATATATTCAGGCAGTTTTTCTGCTAGATAAGCCTGCAACTGTGGCACTAATTTACGCGCTGCTTTAGCTTGTAAGGGATTGTTAGCATAAGAGCGCCAAGGACGCAAGTTATCGCTTCTAGTTTCTGGCACAAAATCTCTGGTTTTGCCCCGTGCAAACACTACATCGTAGCGCCCTTGACTGTCGGAATTAGACCAAGCAATATTAACATTATACGGAACTTCTAAAGCATACCAATCTTCTGGATCTAGTCCTAAATTCTCGACTTTTTCCACAGCTTTGTGCAACTGACCTGCTGTGGTAAATTTATCGACAACTGACAGCAATTCGGCCGCTTTCACCGCAGCAGTTACCCGCGCATTAGGCACGTTAGCAATTCTTAAAACATTGAGTTGATTTTCCAATAATATTTGTTGCACCTTGGTAATAGTCAGATTCTGATTTTCAGCCGACCAATCCAGCCGTTTTTCGGCGCCCCACTCCCCTTTTGTCGATGATTTTGGGCGTGCTGTTTCAGACGCAATATGCAGAATAGCATTGTACCGAAAATTAGTTAACTCATTGTGGTAACTACCGCGAATTAATTGGATTTCTACGCCGCCAATCTGCGGAAAGCGCTGCTTTAAGGCGTTAAAATAATCTGGTTCAATAACTAACTCTGTTTCTTGAAAAATTTGCATTTGTACTCGCTGCTGCAACTGTTCGCCCGCGAGAGAAGGTTCGGCTTGATACAGTTGTACCGAAGCGTGAAAAGCTGCCAGCAGCGGCAAGCTGCGGACATCTCCGATGAATATAAAGCCGCCGGGAGCAGTTGCTTTCACCGCACCTTCTAGCACCTGCACGAGATAGTCGATATTCGGGAAATATTGCACGACAGAGTTGAGAATTACTGCGTCAAAAGCTGCTGTCTCTACTCCTGCAAAGTCAGTCGCCATTTTCTGAAGCAGCGTTACATTAGCTAACTGTTGATTTGCTAAGTGCTGCTGAATGTAATTGAGCGAAATCGCTGAAAAATCTGTGCCGCAATATTGAGTGCAGCGAGGGGCAATTTGGAACAGCAACAAACCTGTGCCGCACCCAATTTCTAACACTCGCCTAGGCTGCAAAGCTAAAATTTGGGCGGCTTGATTGTTCGCCCAGTCGCGCATCTGTTCTGCTGGGATTGGCTGATTGGTATAACTGCTATTCCAGCCGACAATATTAAATGTTGGATCTGACTCAACAGCAGGTCGATCGTAAGTTTCATTGTAGAGCATTTGCCACTGCAAAACCTGTTCGTCCTGCAATTGCATTATTTGGTTTTTTTCGCGGGCAATGCTATATTCAGGATTCAGGGCAATATAAGCTACTAAACGTTTATCTCCCTGTCCATCTTCCGAAGCTATTGCTACAGTTTGCTGCACCGCCGGATGTTGAGTTAATACTGTCTCGATTTCTCCTAATTCGATGCGGAAACCGCGAATTTTTACTTGTTCGTCAATGCGTCCTAAAAATTCAAGTTTGCGATCGGTTCGGTAGCGCACTAAGTCGCCGGTTTTGTAAATTCGCTCTGCTGAATTTGGTTTAAAAAGATTGGAAATAAATCGTTCTGCGGTTAAATCTGGGCGGTTGAGGTAGCCGCGAGCCAGTCCGTTTCCACCGATGTACAATTCGCCAACAACGCCGATCGCCACCGGCTGCAAATATTTGTCTAATATGTAGATTTGAGTGTTAGCAATAGGGCAGCCAATTGTCGGGGCGATGTCTGTTTGCTCTGTTACAGGAATATAACCGGAAGTTGTGACGACAGTGTTTTCAGTTGGGCCGTAATTATTTACTAGCTTAAATGGATGGGATTTTAAAGGATGTTGTTGCAGTTTTTCGCCGCCTGTGAGCAAGATTCGCAACGCTGTTGTTTGAGGCCAATCTAATAGCAAAACTTTATCGGCTAAAGGTGTTGGCAAAAAGCTAATTGTTATTGCTTTTGATATTAACCAGTTTTGCAGTTTTTCAGGATCTCGCCTCATGTCATCTTCTGGAAAGTAGATGCTAGCTCCTGCGGCGAGATAAGGCCAAATTTCCCACCCGCAAGCATCAAAGCCGATCGCAGCAATTTGCGTTGCTCGATCGCCCGCTGACACCCCAAACTCTCTTTGATGCCAAAAAACGAGATTTAACAAGCTCCCGTGCTCAATTTCCACTCCTTTCGGCTTTCCCGTGGAGCCGGAGGTGTAAATCGCGTAAACCCGATTTTCGGCTGTGGCTGCGCTGGTTGGATTGTCGGCGATTTCTTGGGAAATCATCTCCCAGTCTGTGTCTAAACAAACTATCTGTAAATTGGGCGATGGCAATTTCTCTACCCATTGCTGCTGAGTTAACACCACAGATAATTGAGCATCTTTTAGCATAAAGCTCGATCGCTCAGCAGGATAGCTCGGATCTAAAATTAAGTAAGCTCCTCCCGCTTTCAGGATACCCAACATCCCCACAATCAGATCGAGCGATCGCCCGCAGCAAAGCCCGACTAAAACTTCCGCCCCAACCCCGATTTTTTGCAGATAACGTGCTAGTTGGTTGCTGCGGATATTGAGCTCTCGATAGGTGACTCGCTCATCTCCAAATACCAGCGCCACCGCATCCGGTGTCCGATCGGCCTGCATTTCAAATAGCTGATGGACGCACAATTCTTGCGGATAATCTGCCTGAGTATTGTTGCATTCAACTAACAAATGATCGCGCTCTTTGGCGCTCAAATATTGCAAGTTGGCAATTCGCTGTTCGGGATTTGCCACAATACTTTCTAACAGCGTTTGAAAATGCCCGAGCATTCGGGTAATCGTAGCTTCATCAAATAAATCGGCGCTGTAAATAACCATGCCGCTGATACCTTCGGAGCTATCAACCCACAGCTTATTGCTGGGCGATTGGTTGCTTCCCGAGCTGTTGGGCGATCGCTCCCACAAATGAAACTCCAAATCAAACCGCGCTGTACCCACATCTAACTGCTGCGGGCTGAGGGTTAATTCTGGCAATTCTAACCGATTCCCCGGCGCGTTTTGCAGCGCAAACGCCACCTGAAATAAGGGATTTTGGTTCAGGGCGCGATCGGGGTGCAGTTCTTCTACTAACTTCTCAAACGGCAAATCTTGGTGAGCGTAAGCTCCTAATGCTACCTCTTTGACTCGGTTTAAAAGTTCCCGAAAAGTTGGATTTCCCGACAAATCTGTACGCAGCACTAAACTGTTGACAAAAAACCCGATTAATGCTTCGATTTCACTGCGGTTGCGATTGGCGATCGGCGAACCTACGACAATATCTTCTTGCTGCGCGTAATGGTAAAGCAACGTTTGAAAAGCTGCTAGCATTGTCATAAACAGCGTCACTCCTTCGCGCTGGCTCAACGTTTCCAAAGCCTCGCTCAGTTGTTTTGAAAGTTGCAAAAATTGCCTTTTGCCTCGGTAACTTTGAATTGCTGGCCTGGGCCGATCCGCAGGCAAATTTAGCATAGAAATGCCGTTTAACTGCTGTCGCCAGTAAGCAAGCTGCGTTTCTAAAACTTCCCCTTGCAGCCATTCGCGCTGCCATTTTGCAAAATCAGCATACTGGATCGACAATGGCGGTAAAGGCGAAGGTTTTTCGCTAGCAAAGGCCGTGTAAAGTGCGCCTAATTCCTGAATTAGCACTCCGATCGACCAACCATCGGAGACAATGTGGTGCATATTCAGCATTAGTAAATATTCGGCATCATCTAACTGCAATAATGTGACTCGCAGCAACAAGTCATTGGACAAATTGAAAGAGCGTTGAGCTTCCTGGGCGGTGAGCCGGTTTGCTTCAGTTTGTCGAGATTCCTTTGGCAAGTTTCGCAAGTCTAATACATTAATCGGAAGGTGGAAAGCCGCAGCTATTCTCTGAACAGGTTGCCCCGAAACTACTGCTAAAGTCGTGCGTAAAGCTTCGTGGCGGCGCACAATTTCATTGAAGGTTTGTTGCAGCACCGTCAAATTGAGCGAACCTGTCAAACGCAATGCTGCGGGAACATTATAAAAAGGATTGTTCGGGACTAATTGGTCGAGAAACCACAAGCGCTGCTGTGCAAACGAAAGCGGTAGATTTCCGTCCCGCTCCATAGGAACAATCGGTGCAGGAGTGAAACTAGAAGTACGATTAGCTGCTTTTAAAAATGAAACTATTTCGGCTTTTTTATGAGAAATTTCGGCGCGTAGTTCTGGTGTAATAATTCCTTCGGGAGCGTTGCAGCGCAGGATTTCGCCCTCAACAAAAATATTAATATCTAGACTGCGAAGGTAAGATAAAAACTCAACTGTCTTCAAAATTCCACCTCTTCTCTAGTATCTGCGATCGTGTTGGTAGTTGTTTGATTTTTAGCTACCCAGCGCACTGTTTCAATGTATTTTGCTAGACTCGCCACAGTCGGAGCCTCAAACAAATTCCTGACTGGTAACTCGACTTGCAAAGCGTCTCGGATGCGAGAAATTAACTGCGTTGCTAGCAGGGAATGCCCGCCTAGTTCAAAGAAATTATCGTAGATACTAACCTGCTGTTTTCCCAAAACTTTAGCCCAAATTTTTCCGAGGATCTCTTCGATGTCAGTCCGAGGAGCTACATAATTTTCTGTTAGATCCTCGCTGTCTGTATCTATCTTAGGTAATACCCGGCGATCGACTTTGCCGTTGGGCGTCAGCGGTAGGGACTCCAACACTGCATAAGTTGTAGGAACCATATATCCGGGTAACTTTTCTTTCAAAAATTGGCGCAAATCGCTAGATTTTAGATTGTTAATTTCTGATTTTTCATTAATGCCGTCAGCAATAACATAAGCTACCAAATGTTTATCGCCTGGTATGTCTTCCCTCACAATTACTATTGCTTCGCGCACTTGTGGATGCTGGCACAAAGCCGCTTCAATTTCTCCCAATTCGATGCGGTAGCCGCGAATTTTTACTTGGTCGTCAACGCGACCTAAAAACTCGATGTTACCGTCAGCTAGATAGCGACCTAAATCACCTGTTTTATAAAGGCACGAACCAGATTTATTACTAAAAGGATTGGGAATGAATGCAGCAGCAGTTAAATCTGGGCGGTTGAGGTAGCCTTTCGCGAGTCCGTCACCGCCGACGTACAATTGACCCATAACACCGATCGCCACTGGCTGCAAATCCGCATCCAGGAGATAAATTTGCGTGTTGGCGATCGGGCGGCCGATGGGGATAGATGTTGCGGTTTCGGGTACGTCTTGCACGCAATAATAAGCCGAAAATGTGGTATTTTCTGTAGGCCCGTAAACGTGAATTAATTTAGTGGTTTGCGCCTGTTTTAGAACTTTTTTAACCCATCTAATATCGACCGCTTCTCCGCCAAACAGCAAGCAGCGCAGCGAATTAAAAGCTTGCGGTAAAACTCTAGCAATTTGTTGAAATAAGGCAGTTGTTAAAAACAAAACGGTGATGCCTTGTTGGCGCAGTTCTAAGGCTAAATCGTGAGGCGAAAGGGTAATGTTGGTGCTAATTCCCACGAGTTGAGCGCCGTTAAGCAAGGCTCCCCAAATCTCGAATGTGGCTGCATCGAATGAAGCGTTTGATGCTTGGGCAATTTTATCGGTAGGTTCTATTTTTATATAGTTGGTGTTGAGTACCAGCCGATTCACTGCTTTATGGGTGACAGCAACTCCCTTGGGTTTTCCGGTTGATCCAGATGTGTAAATAACGTAAGCTAGGTTGTCTGCTGTTGCGGTGTTGGCGGGATTTTCGGTGCTTTCTTTGGCTATGTGTTCCCAGTCGCGATCGAAGTAAATCACCGAGTTTGAGAAGTCTGTGAAATTCTCAATCAATTTATCCTGAATTAGCAAGACTTTAACTTGAGTATCTTCCAGCATCAAGTTTAGCCGATCGCGCGGATAGCTTGGATCTAACGGTAGGTAGGCTCCTCCCGCCTTCAGTATAGCCAACATCCCCACAATTAGGTCGATCGAGCGCTCTGCACAAAGCCCCACTAAAACCTCCGCCCTCACGCCCAGTTTTTGTAAGTAGCGCGCCAGTTGGTTGGCTTTGCTGTTGAGTTCTCTGTAAGTCAGGTGCTGGCTGTCGAAAGTTAGGGCGACATCCTCCAGATGCTTCCGGGCTCGCTCCTCAAATAACTGATGAATGCACTTATTTTGAGGATAATCTGTCCGAGTATCGTTCCATTCTTTGAATAATTGATGCACTTCATCCTCGCTCAATAAAGGTAAGTTAGCAATTCTTTGTTCTGGATTAGCAACAATGCTTTCCAGCAGCGTTTTAAAATGCCTCAGCATTCGGGCGATCGTCACTTCATCAAATAAATCCGTATTGTACACAGCTACGCCTCGGAGCCCTTCCGAATCTTCCCATTGTTCGCCGTATCTGCTCCTAAACTTATCCGCAGCTTCCCACAAATGCAGCTCTAAATCAAAGCGCGTTGTTTGCGTCTCCAAATGGAAAGAACTCAACTTTAATTCTGGTAATTCTAGCTCGTCCACCGGCCCATTTTGCAGCCCGAATACCACCTGAAACAGCGGGTGGCGATTCAACGATCGCTCTGGATGCAATTCCTCGACTAGCTTCTCAAAAGGCAAATCTTGGTGAGCGTAAGCTCCCAGGGTTACTTCCCGCACCCGGCCCAAAAAATCTCGAAACGTCGGGTTTCCCGAGCAGTCTGTTCGCAGCACTAAAGTATTGACAAAAAAACCGATTAATGCTTCGATTTCACTGCGGTTGCGATTGGCGATCGGCGAACCGACAACAATATCTGCTTGTTGCGAGTAGCGGTAAAGCAAAGTTTGAAATGCAGCGAGCACTGTCATAAATAAAGTCGCTCCTTCTCGCTGCGAAAGCGCTAAAAGTGCGTTTTTAAGCTTTTTAGGCAGTTCTAAATATTGAGTTTTTCCTCGATAATTTTGCATAGGTGGTGCAGGGCGATCGATCGGCAAATTTAACACTGAAATCCCGTGCAATTGCTGCCGCCAATAAGCTAGCTGAGTTTCTAATACTTCACCTTGCAGCCATTCGCGCTGCCATTCGGCAAAGTCGGCATATTGAAGTGATAATTCTGGTAGGGGAGATGGCTGTTGATTTATCAAAGCTGTATAGATAGCTTCTAGTTCTCGAATTAGCACGCCGATCGACCAATCATCGGAGGCTATGTGGTGCATATTTAGCAAGAGAATATGCTCGGTCTCGGTCAGCCGCAGGATGGTGACTCGCATCAGCGGCCCGGTGGATAAATTGAAAGGGCGAAGAGATTCGGCGGCGGTGATTTTTTTTGCTTCTATTTGCCGTTGTTCTGGCGGCAAATGTTGCAGTTCTAATAGTTTTAAATTGCTCTTGAAAGCGGGAGAGATGATCTGCACTGGTTGGCCTGATACCGCTGCAAAAGTGGTTCGCAAAGTTTCGTGGCGCTGCACTATTTCGTTGAATGTTTGCTCTAATGCTGGTAAGTTGAGGGAACCAGTTAAGCGCAGTGCTGTTACTACGTTATAGAAAGGGTTTTCTGGTGCGAATTGGTCGAGAAACCACAAGCGCTGCTGGGCAAATGATGCGGGAAAGACAAACACTTCGGCTTCGGAGGAAATATTCAGGCTTTGTCGATCGCTTGTAAAGGAATTGTCATAAATTTCGGATGTCATATCTGTTGCTCTTGGCGGATGGGATGTGTTAATTTTTTGATGGCGCGGGGTTGCTTTATGACGGTGCGATCGCCTTTTAAAACTTTTGCGAGCTTTCAGATCGGAACCTTTAACATCATAAATCTGGGTGCGCCAGAGACGCGGGCAAAAGAAAGCGGGTTTCTGGCTGCGGGATCGAGTTATCCCTTTAGGGGCCAGCAGTGCGGGCCCCACAATCAAATTTAGTCGCGGAAGGGGATATATGGGCTGGTGATTCGGGTGCGATCGGGTAAGTTAGATGCGAGAATTAACGGGAGCAATCCGTGGAGAGGTCAAGCTGTAGTATGATTTCTAGTTGCACAAAGTGTTCTTGGGGTGATTCACGCTCGGGATAGTTTCGCTTCACGCAAATTTTTTACATCTCCAACGCAAGCGACTACTATTGATTAAACAGTGTCCGCAATCTTTTAGATTAACTCACTAGAACTTGCGACCTGATGCAGCCAAAATACTTAAGAACACTTTCAAGTGCAGTTTAAATTAGAGGTTATAGGCCAATGGCGCAGCGGAACGTATACTCGTCAAAAGACGATTCAGAAGATGCACAATCAGCAGAAGAAGTTCTGCACTCAGTAATTCAGGAATTGGACGCTTTGCATCAAAATGTCAAAGGTCAGTTAAATCAGGACATTACTCGGCTGCAAAGTGAAAAAAATCACCTGATTGACGATATTGAAGACCTCCGGGATCAATATCGCAAATTGCAGTCTCAGCAAATGGATTCTCTATCTGGACGATATATTCAGCAGCAGCAATTGTGGCTAAAGCAGTTGGCTCAAGTTTTGGCTCACAATTTGCAAGATTTGTTGGTACAGCGGTTCAACGAACTCAGCGCTAACTCGGGACATTCTCTGAGCAGCCCGATTCCCAGCGGCGAATTCCCGATCCCGATGCCGCCGAGTAACTACGACGAACGGGCCTCGGAGTTGCTGGCGGCTCTGGATGAAAGGATCGATCGCAGTTTCCAGATGCTGGAACAAGATTTGAGCAGCTACGAAAGCGAGCTTTCCCTACGCCTCAACAATATGCAAACCCTAGAGCGGCAAGGCGAGGAACTGTTACAAAATCTCGTAAACCGCATCAGGGAAGAACTCGCAGAAGAAGAAGCATATCTTGAGAATCCTTTCGATGCTCAAGATTCCTACCCCGAGGAATCAACTAATTCTGTTAATTCTGTCCGCCCGCAAGTTCTGCCGCCAATAGCTGGAGCCCAGCCGCAGCAAGTCGTGCCGCCGACAGCACCGGCGAAAGCAGGTTCTCAAGTGCAGGCTGGTTTGGTGCTGGCTTTGTCTTCGGCGGTGGTATTGTCGCTGTTTAATGTTTGTTTGAGAATTTTGATTAAAAGCAGAAATCCTCGGGTGATTTTTGGCTTGTTTGAAGTTCCCGGAGTTGTGACTCCTGGTTTTGGAAATTCTTTGTTGATTTTGTTGATGCGGCTGATCGTGGTGATGGCTTTGATGCCGATTTTGGCAACTTTTCTGTATCCTTCTGTGTGGAAAGATATTAGGCGGTTGTTCCAGTCGGGCGATCGAGCTTTGTGGGGTAAAGTTTTAGGAAGCGCATTTTTTCTGTTTTTGTCTCAGATTTTGATTTATTTGGCGATCGGCAATATTCCGGCGGGGATTGCGATTACGATTTTCTTTATTTACCCGATCGTCACCGTACTAGGTTCTTGGATCTTGTTTGGTGCTCGCCCCAGCACGATCGGCTTTTTGGCGATGTTCGGGATTACCATAGGTCTGATTTTAGCTGGGTTGCCAAGTTTTGCGGCGCAAGCTCCGGGTAGTGGCAATGTCGAGGTGGGAGTCGCGGCGGCACTAGGTGCTGGCATTATGTTTGCAGGTTATGTATTGCTGACGCAAATGGCCGCAGGCAAGCTGCACCCAATTCCTTTTAGTCTAGTTAATTTCGCCGCGATTTTTGTATTTTCCGCCCTGAGTTTGTGGGTGCCCCTGTCGGAAAACTTGGCTCCTCAAATCGACCAAGATGTTTGGCCTGGTTTGATTGTGGGAGGCGTTGTTTTAGGGATATTGACGCTATTTAGCTATCTTTTGAATAATTTTGCCATCCGGTTCGCGGGGGCAGCCTTAGCGTCAGTAATTGGCACTTTGGGGCCGGCAATGACCGGACTTTTTGGGTTTCTAATTATCAATGAGAAATTGCAGCCTGTGACAATTCTCGGCATGGCTGTGGTGACATTGAGCGTGGCTGCTATGAGTGTAGAACGGATGGTGGCTCCTCAGAAGAAGGCTAGTTGAGGCAACATTTTTCCTTGATACAGCGTATCCCAGGTTTATGAAGTAGGGACACGGCATTGCCGTTTTCCTACAATTAATCGGGTAGGGAAACGGCACTGCCATTTCCTGATTGTGAGTAATATTAATTCCGATGCTACGGGATTTGATATCATTTTGATGCAACCGGACACAATATCAAACAACAGAAATAGCAACTCGAAAACCCACAATACTAGCCTTACAATCCGGCTGATATCGAAGCCGACACGCACTGCGACAATTCGGAGGATGATCGTTCCAAGAACCACCCCGCAACAACCTCAGCGAAGAGTCGCCGCCAGAGTCCCAAACGCTGCCATCAGCAGGCGCACCATTGTAATTATTGTGCCAAGAATCCGCGCACCATTCCCAAACATTTCCGTGGAAGTCGTACAATCCGAAAGCATTAGGTTTAAAGTTGCCAACATCTGTCGTTTGAAAGCGATAAACTCCCTTCGGTACATCAGCGTAATTAGAATTGCCGTTGTAATTTGCTAACTCACTGGTAATCGTTTCTCCAAAGTGAAACGGCGTCACGGTTTCCCCCCGGCAAGCATATTCCCATTGGGCCTCGCTAGGCAAGCGATACTTCTTACCAGTTTTGCGAGAAAGTCTAGCGCAAAACTCCACCGCTTCGTACCAAGATACATTTTCTATCGGTCGATTTGTACCTTTAAAACGGGAAGCATCGAAATTGAGGAATATTTTAATTTCCGGTAGCGCTGCAACTGCTGTCCACTGTGCCTGAGTGACTGGAAATTTGCCAATATAGAAAGATGGTAAAGTTACTGGGTGCTGCGGTTTTTCGTCGCCATCCCCCCGATCTTTTGGGGAACCCATCAGGAAGGTACCGCCAGAAACAGATACCATTTCCATGACTGTACCGCTGCCAAGATGTTCTTCAAAAAAACGCGCTTTGCCGCTATTAAGAGTAGTTTGCTGCCCGCCATTGTCTACTGTTACCACCTTGAATTCAAAAGTGCTTTTTACAGCAACAATCCTTTGCGAACTCTGGTTCAAAGGCGAATTGGCGTTAGATTTTTCAGTCGAATTGACAGATATATTGCTGTTGATTTGCCTGCTTTGATTGGGCGGACTATTGATAGCAATTTGTCCCTCCTCCGTCAGATAAGCATTTAGGGGAGGTAGACTTCCCTGTGTCCGAGCAGAATTTAAGGCGAGTTGTCCCTCCTTGACAAAATGGGGTTGGGGAGGTAAAGAATAGAGATTTAAAGCTTTGATTACTTCATCAGCAGATTGATATCTATTTTTGAGATAATCTTGAATTAACTTATCTAAAATTATTGCTAATTCGCTGCTAATTTTTGTATCGGCTGGCAACCTTTCTCTCCAAATCCAGCCACCGTTTATCGGGTCGTAAAGGTCATCTGATCCGTCAACTTTTGGCAAACATTTAGTTAGCAACCGAATGCAAGTTATTCCTAAACTGTACAAATCGCTTCCGGGGAAAACTTGGCCGCGCATTTGTTCCATCGGCGAATATCCGGGCGTTCCTACCGTCGTGCCGACTTTAGTCATTAGCGAACCGGTCACTTGTTTGGAAACGCCGAAATCGATCAAAACTAACTCGCGTCTTCCTCCCCTTCGGAAAGCTGAATTGCGTAAATTTCCACTATTTGCTGGAGATAAGTGCATCGATGTGCGGCGGCGGATGATATTCTCTAGTTTGATGTCTCGGTGAATGACATGGCGATCGTGCACGAATTTCAGAATCGGCAAAATATCTGCCAGCAACTGCCAAATTTTTTCTTCGCTAAAAACCCCCTGCTGAGTTAATTCAGCCAGTAAATTTTGCCCCTCAATCAACTCTTGTACTAAATAAAGCCGCTTGTCTTGTTCAAAATAAGCAATTAATCGAGGAATTTGAGGATGTTCGCCGAGTTCGTAAAGTCGTTTCGCTTCTTGCTGGAACAATTCTGTGGCTTTTTCAAGTGCTGAGGTTCCTTGAAATTGGGGCATAAACTGCTTGATGACGCAGGGATCGTCCATGCGATCGGTATCTACCGCTTCGTAAGTTCTGCCAAATCCCCCTTCGCCTAACAGTCGAATCACGCGGTAGCGGTTTCTGAAGAGAGGCGTGAGGTCGGGCTGGCCGCAACTTTGACAAAATTTAGACTTGTCGGGATTGAAAGGATGAGAGCACTTGGGATTAGAACAGTAGAACATATCTGGGAAGAAATGATCCGATTTAAGGTTATGATATACCTTTTGTGTCTGTCTGCCTCGTCATATTGATTTTCGCAACTCACTCACCGCTGGTATTCATTGTCGCAGTGCCCGATCGACTCATGCAAGTCCCTGTATTTCTGAATAATAGTGTTTAGCCGATCGACTTCCGTAGCATCAAGTATCAAATTAAACACTCTAGAACGATCTGTCATCTCAAATGCGGTAGCATCGGAATTATTAATATTACCGAAATTCGGACATGGTAGTGCCTTTGGACTACAATTCATCGGGGTAGGTACACGGCAATGCAGTGTCCTCGGTTACTATCATGTCTAAGTGCAACCGGAATTAATATCATCAAGGGTTTGCTTCATCTCGATACCCAGATCACGAGCAGCCGGATCTGAACTCTCTAGCAGTGTGTTTGAGACATTTTCCCGATCGGCCTTGCTGCGGTTTTGACTTAGTTTGTACTTTCCTTCTAGTCGAGTTACAGCCATCTCAAATCCTACAATACCATCCATCATCCCTTCACGGAATTGATTCGATAAACCGTCCCAATGTGATTGGTAGTGAACATCGTAGGTGTCTATCATCTGATTTATCATCTTGTTCATTGCTTTTGGTGAGTCATTGAGCATGATGATTTTGGGAACACCATAGGCATGAACAGCAATATAGTTCCATGTTGGTACACTCTCATGTTTTTCGTACTGTGTAGGGGAAATATAAGCGTGCGGCCCGGTGAAGATAGCCAATGACTCAGCAGATCCAAATGCTTGCCATTGAGGATTTGGCTTCGCGAGATGACCGCTCAATTTTACGACATCTTCTTCTATTGTAATGACGAGAGGAATATGCGAAGCACAAGGTACATTGTCTACGCTCGATACCAATGTTGTAAAACTATTGGCTTGCATGAAAGTAACCAGTTTATCAATATTGTCTTCTTGAAAAGCAGTTGGGTTATACATGGAAATTTAATTTCGATCTCAATCTCGCGTCCATGATAGCACTCGTACCGAATTGAAGGGCGATCCTCTTCTGCAAGCTTCGCTAACGCACCATTGGTAATTTTGAAGTGTTGGGTATGGCGATCGGGTATGGAAAACTACAACTCAGATTGTGTCCGATTCAAAATAACCGATCGCACGGAATTCTCGACAAACTGTTTGCCACATTCCTTACAGCGATAGCACTGCTTCCCCCGTCGATACCCGTTTTTGGACAACTGCTCCGATCGACAATGAGGACATTTCATTACTTTCATTACATTTTTTGATCGACCTTCCCCCACATAGGGCTCTAAATACGACACCAACAAATCCTCAATCTGCTGTATCAGTTGTTGGCGGTGCTGTCGATCCTGGTTGCGAAGTGCCGACAGAATGACAGCATTACTGCTGTGAACGCAAACCTCCGCTAACAGGCTGCATTGCGCCTCCCTCAAGCTGGAATTTCTTTGCTGCAAAAGACTCGCCATAAAGTCGTTAGCGAAGCCCTCGAAGAGGATCGCCTCCTGAGTCATGCTTTCATCGATCGACTGGAAAATCTCGCGCCCTATATAAAACTGCACGAATACCACCCGCGATACAGGCTCCTCAAACAACTGGGCCACAGCAGTAACAAGTGTATGAATCATTTCACGCAGCGGTAACTGGATCGTTTCCGGCCCGATCACCTCTGCCCACATCGCCTTAACCCGATCAGCATGACGCAGCTTCATAGCATTAAAAATGGCAGCTTTATCAGGAAAAAACTGATACAGAGAACCGATTGCTGTCCCTGCTTTTGCTGCAATGAGATGAGTAGTCGCCTCCCAATAGCCCACCTCGTCAAACACTGCTGCTGCTGCATCCAAGATTTTTTCGACTCTTTCTTTACCCCGCTGCTGTTTCGGTTGGCGGCGCAAACTACTTGACGAATGCGAATCTTCTGTCATATTCTAGAAAAGCGACAAATCTCTCACAATTTTAGGTCTAAAGGAGAACACCATGCACTCTATGCTTCCCGGTGCACCTTGGCTGTTGGCACACAAATCGATGCTGACAGCGAACCAGCCTCGCAAAATTTCCCTGTACGGCACCGACTACGTGATGTGGAAAGATATTGCTGGAACCATCCATGCCTTACCCAACGCCTGCCCGCACATGGGAGCAATGCTGTCGGAAGGATGGTGCGAAACCGAAGGCGATCGTCCAAGCGGTGTCGTTTGCCCATTCCATGCACTGAAATTTGATGCAGGCGGCTGCACCGTGTTGCCGGGATCGAATCAGAAAACGTTGCCCTTGCTAAAACCGTTAGATTTGATTGTTCAAGGTGACTTGATTTGGTCTTATGGGGAATACGAAGCGCAAGTTCCCATTCCCAATGTACTGAAGGAAATCGCCGAAACTTACTACTTCATCGGGCATACTGGCAATCGCAGTATTGAGACAGATTTGCTGACAATGCTGCTAAATATGCACGACTACAACCATCAAAACGGCACCCACCGAGACTTGTTTAGAATTACCGATGTCGAATTTCATCAATTCATTGATGAAGGACATAAATCCCATGCGTTTTACAATATGCCGACTGCCCCTTACAGTTTGGTAGAAAAGCTCAGAAAGCCAGATTTGTTGCTACTTCCCAGCACCATTAAAGCTCACTTAGAAAATCATTTCCCATCCCTAGTCATTTTTCATGGAGAAATGCCATTGGGTAAAGCTGCACAGTGTCATATATTCGTACCAGAAGCCGAGAATCGGACGCGGACTTATATTTTGCTGTTCGGTCAAGCAAAGCATCCTATATTTAAAGTGTTGGGAGGGACGTATCTCAATTTTGGCAAAGTTGTCGTCGATCAAGATGCGGATATTTTAGGAAAAATTTATCCTGATACGCCTCAAAAAATTAAACTCAATAATGAAGTGGGGATGGATTGGGTACGGCGCAATTTTGAAAGCTTTCCTAATGTGAGGGAGCCTAATCTTTCCAGGTAGATAGTTAAGATGCCTTCAGCGTCATGCCACGCCGATAGCTTAAGCAGTCAAATTGGGAAGGAAATTTGGATTGCTGAGAATTCTGTGAAGCAAGCTTTGAAGCGAATGTTCCGCAAGCTTGAGGTTTCGTCTCGTGCAGAAATGGTGGCACAGCTTTCGCCTACAAAATACCATTTGTGTAGTGTAAAAAAGAACCCACTCTTCGCAGAACAATAACGCTAGAAACTAAAAGAGCGATCGATCCACTCGTAATTTTGAATTTCTGACCATCTTATTTAGGAGCGGATTTCTTAAACAGTTTGGATGCAGCACCTCTGAAAATGTGCGGTATTAGCTTTGGGCCCGGCAAGAAGACAATCCCTAACTGCTGCATTGGGGTCAGTGCATCGCCCTGACCCCAATGCTCCGCGATTTTGCCGTTTTCGACTCGATCGATGTGCATAACCGCCAAGCTGATTTGTTTGCCCGTTGGCGGCAAACCTTGAAATTCTCCGAGGTGTGTTGCTGTGAATGTTCCGCAGGTCACCACTTTATCACCTGCAACTAGCAGGGTAAACGCATCTAGTTACCAGAGAATATTTGAAACCCCTAGTTCTCGTAAAAGTGGGGTTGAGATCTGACAGTATTATCAATAAATATTCATTGATGAGAATACGCTGGGCTTAATCTGATTAAATTCAAACGGTAGATCAAGGCTTTCAGCCGCTGATTATTCTTCCCAAACTAGATGCGTTTACCCTGGCAACTAGGACTTCATCAAAAACGTGTTCACCCTGACTGAAAGCTAGATAAAACGACATCCCGAACTGCTTGAACTCTTCCCCGTTTAATGGCTTTGGCATTCCCGCCATGCGAGCAATAAAATTCGGCGCTAACAGTTCTAAGGCTTGTTCCATTTGGCGACCGTCAAAAGCTTTGTAGAACTGGAGAACGATTGCTTTGTTTTCGTCGGTCAGCATACACCATTTTATTTTGAACTAAATTGTAACGCAATGATTGCCAGAACAGAGCAAAACACCGAGTTTAAATTGTTTGTTGATCGCCAAAGTTGATAGCTGCGATCGCACTCTTCGTATAACAATAAGGGTAGAAACTAAAAGAGCGATCCTCTTCTCTGGCAACGCTTACGCACGTTTATTGCACAGCTAGCCACGGGTAATTTTGAAATATTGGGCAAAAGCGATCGCGATCGAACCGGACATAGGAAGTAGAATCATATCACAACACGATGACC